>ERZ779852.24-NODE-24-length-146291-cov-6.416170_pt1 | contig 146291 bp, 162 predicted proteins | sample MGYA00511559_ERZ779852 | MGnify/ENA primary metagenome ERZ779852 (study PRJEB29588, sample SAMEA2157977) | human gut metagenome | biome: human gut; feature: human-associated habitat; material: faeces | place: Denmark | collected 2008/2010 ...
CGGCGGCTGCGGCAGCATAAGCAAATCTGCAAGAAAAGAGGTGTCAATGAGAACCCGGTTCCCGCTTTGGGCGAGCCGACACCGAACGACGTACCCCCGTGGATGTAATAACTGAAAGGAGTAACTTTCACATGGCAACAACTGCACTTGGCAACAAAGCGGTCGGAAGCACTATCAAGCTGAATGTGAACGGTACGGCGAAAGAGTTTATTGTCGTTCATCAGGGCAAGCCGAGCAGCATTTACGACAATAGCTGCAACGGCGTTTGGCTCTTGATGAAGGACGTCTACGAGAACCGTCAGTGGCACAGCTCGAATGTCAACGACTATGCAAACAGCACTATCCATTCGTACCTCAATAGCACCTTCCTTGCGATGTTCGACTCGAACATTCAAAAGGCAATCAAGCAGGTCAAACTCCCGTACCGTGCCGGTTCCGGCTACGGAAAGACCGTCACCTCCGGGGCGAACGGTCTTTCGGCAAAGATTTTCCTGCTCAGCTCTACCGAGGTCAACCTCGTACACGGATACGAGCCGACCAACGAAGGCGCCTGCCTGTCCTACTTCAGCGGAACGACACAGAACGGCTCCGATACGAAGCGTGTCGCATATCTGAACGGCTCCGCCGCCAGCTGGTGGCTCCGCTCCCCGCGCTGCGTTTCCGACGGCGGTTCGCGGCTCGCTCTGAGCGTGTACTCCGATGGCAGCTGGAACAACGGCGACTGCTCCTACTCGTACGGCGTCCGTCCGGCTTTGGTACTTCCCTCTACTCTCTTGGTCTCTGATGACGGCAGTGTTTCGACTAATACCGCCCCGTCTACCCCCAGCAGCATCACCGTACCGAGCAGCATCATGGGAGGAAGCTCCATCAAAATCTCGTGGGCGGCGTCTACCGATGCAGAGGGTAACCTTGCAGGCTACATCGTAGAGCGTAGCACCGATGGCGGCAGCACTTGGAACCAAATCTATCAGAGCACGGCGACGAGCACCACGAATACCGTGGCGAAGGGAACGACCTCCGTCATGTACCGTGTCAAGGCGTACGATGATGAGGGTCTGGCATCCGGCTGGAAGACCAGTTCTCAGGTTACGGTTGTGAACAATGACCCGCCCTCCGCCTGCCCCAGCATCTCCGTCCCGAACGAAGTGACGGGCGGCGGAACGCTGGTCATCACTTGGGCGGCAGCGACTGACGCTGATGGCAACCTGAGTGGTTACATCCTCGAACGCTGCATCAATGGAGGCAGTAGCTGGTCACAGGTCTACAAGGGCAAGAACCTGACCCACACCGACACCATCACGAAGGGGTGGACGAAGGTCAGATACCGGGTCAAGGCGTACGACAGTTACAATGCCGAGTCCGGCTACACGACCTCTGCGGAGCGCACGGTAGACAACAACTCGGCACCCACCATCACCTGCGGCAGCGCCAGCGGCTCCGACCTTGGTACGAAGTCCAGCGGCTTCAGCGTGAACTACTCCGTCAACGACGAAGACAGTGCCGACGCTGTGACCGTGACCGAGAAGCTGGATGGCGAAGTGAAGCGTACCTTCACAGCCACGAAGCAGGCGACCAACAGCTTTGCCGTGACCGGCGAGTATTTCCAGAAAATCACCAACGGCGAGCACACGCTCAGTATTGTGGCGACCGATGGGAAGAAGACCGTCACGCACACCCTGACATTCACGAAGTCTGTCACGAAGGCGGTCATCACGCTGGAAACCCCGATGGATGCAGATGATGAAATCACCATCTGCGCTATCACCGTCGGCGGCAGCATCCCGGCTGACGCCACCTTCAAGGTGGAGGTCACGAACAATGCTAAGGACAGCAGCCCCGTTTGGGAGGACTGCACCACCGAAGCGAAGAACGGCAGAAACCACCTGTTCACCAACAAGACCGCCGCAAACGGCTGGAGCTTCAACTTCCGTGTCACTGCGGAGCGTGGTGCTTCCGGCACGAGCGGCTATATCACTTCTATTCAGGGAGGGTTCCAATAATGGGCTTGAAGCGAGTTCGAGTAGACTCCATTAAGGAGCTGAAGAAGCAGAAGACCACGGCTCAGCTCCAGCAGGAGAACGAGGAGCTGAAGAAGAAGGTCACGACTCTCGAAAACGACCTCGACAGCACGAACCTTGCGCTGTGCGATGTCTACGAGCAGTTGCTGGCTGCTACGTCTGCGGGGGAGGTGTAAGGCATGGCTCAGGTGTACGCCAACCTCATCCGCAAGGGACTGAAGACCATTGAGCAGGTCCCGGAACGCCTTCGGGCGGAAGTCGAGGCTATTCTCGCTGAGGACGCCGAATGAGCGCCCTTAGAGAGTTTATCCTGAAATTGCTTTTGGGAAAGGAGGTTAAGGTCATGGCGATTATCTACGCTACCCTCATTGTGAAGGGCAAGAAGACTCTCGATCAGGTTCCGGCTATCATCAAGCCGCAGGTCGAGGAAATCCTGAAGGACCTCGAAATCGACATCTGATGCGAGGGCAAGAGGGGGACCGGGAAACCGGTCCCCCTCTCTCATTCTATGGACTGAAGGTGGTGAGAGGATGAGTGATGTCCTCGTATGTATCCTGACTGGCGGCGTAGCTGCGGCTGGGATAAAGCTAATTGAGTCTGTCATCGTCTGGCGTCTGAACCGCAAGGCGAAGAAGGAGGACGATAATACGCAGAAGGAAGTCGAGAAGAAGAAGCACGATGAAGCCGAGTACGAAGAACTGGTCAGTACGGTCGAGAACCTGAAAATCGCAAACCGCCTTTTGATGTATGACCGTATCAAGCATCTGTGCAGGTCCTACCTGCGAGCAGGCGAAATCGATTTCAACGACCTCGAAGACCTCGTGGAGATGCACGACTGCTATCACAAGGGTCTTGGAGGGAACGGCAAGCTGAAAGAACTCATGGAACTCGTAGAGGAGCTGCCGATCAAGAAATGAGGTGAAGCAGATGGCAAGGAAGAAACGCCGTCGGCGTAAAACGCTAAAGACGAAGTTCAAGAAATGGTGGGCGACCTGCGGGACGCTCATGCACGTTCTGTTTTTCGTAGGCTGCTTCCTGCTGTTGTTCACCGTGACGATGATCGTCATCTTCGTCCGCTGCGGCTCTGTGCCTGATACGCTGGTCGTGAGCGTGTTCGGAGCCTGTGGCTTCGAGGGCGGCATCTGCGGCTGGATAAAGACTGCCAAAGAGCGGAAGCAGGAACGAGAGTGGCAGAAGGAGGACATGAAGTTCTCCAGTATGCAGCCAGCAGTCGAAGATGACAATGACCCGGAAGGAGGAAACCGGAAATGAGTAAATATTACGCATCCGCCGTCCTGAAGGTAGCTGAAGGCGAAATCGGCTATCTGGAGAAGGCGTCCAACAACCAGCTCGACGACAAGACCGCCAACGCTGGAAATAAGAACTACACCAAGTATGCCCGTGATTTCGACCAGAAGTACCCCTCTTGGTACAACGGCAAGAAGAATGGCTTCGCTTGGTGCGATATGTTCGTGGACTGGTGTATGCTGACCGCTTTCGGCTACACGGAGGCTCTGCGGTTGCTTTGCCAGCCTGAGCACTCCGCCGGAGCCGGATGCACCTACTCCCTGATGTACTACAAGCAGAAGGGACAGTATCACGCAAGCAACCCGAAGCCCGGAGATCAGATTTTCTTCGGAACCTCCACGACCAATGTCAGCCACACCGGTCTTGTGGAGAAGGTGGACGCCACGAAGGTCTACACCATCGAGGGCAACACCAGCGATAAGGTCGCAAGACGCACATATTCGCTCTCTGACAAAAAGATTGTCGGCTATGGGCGTCCGGCTTACGATGCCGAGAAAGACGTTTCTGGAGGCTCTCAGGAGGTAACAGAGCCTGTCCAGAAGCCGCCTGCCGGAAGCGGCACCGTCTACACCGTCGTTTGGGGAGACACGCTCTCCAAAATCGCCGCCAAGTACGGCACGAACGTGAAGGCGATTGCTGACCTGAACGGCATCAAGAATGTCAACCGCATCAACGTCGGTCAGAAGTTGACCATCCCCGGCGGCAGCAGTACACCGCCTAAGACGACCGCCCAGCACACGGTCGTTCGTGGCGATACGCTGTGGTCGCTGGCGTCCCGGTATCTCGGCGCAGGCTCGAAGTACCGGCAGATTATGACTGAGAACGGACTGACCTCGACCGTCATCACCGTCGGGCAGGTCCTGAACATCACAAAGTAACGGAAGGAGAGTACCTGTATGAGCCTGATTGCGGACATTCTGAGAGTGGCGGGAGTGCTGCTGTGCGTAGCCGCCTTCGTGTACTGGATGGTATCGTTCATCAAGTGGGACGGTAAATGCCACTGTGACCCCGGAGACTGCGAGACCTGCCCGTTTCCGCATGAGGGTTGCGAAGGGTACTCCAAGAACAGGAGGAACCCATGAACGTCATCCAGTTTTTGCTCCAGCATCTCGATACCATCCTGACCCTGCTGTCCATCGTCGCAGTGCTGGTGCTGGGTCTGGTGTATATCGCCAAGAACGGTCGCAACTTCATCAATGCGATGCTGCTGAGCTTCGTCACCATCGCCGAAAAGGAGTTCGGCGCCGGGACAGGCGCCCTGAAGAAGTCGCAGGTTGTCACGGCGGTCTATGAACGCCTGCCGAGCATCATGCGGCTGTTCATCTCCGAAGCCGCCGTCTCCAAGCTGATCGACAACGCAGTGCAGGAAGCAAAGGTTAAGTGGAAAGAGAACACCCGGCTCGCAGAAATCATCAGCGGCGAGGTCACTGACCAGAAAGCGGTCGAGACCATCACCACCGAGCTGACCGCAATTATTGAACGCATCACCAGTGACGAAGGAAAAGCCGTCACGATGGAACTGCTGAAGTCTGTCGCCGAACTGTGCGGCATCGACACCAGCCAGTTCAAGAAGAAAGCGGACGCTGTTGCCGCTTTGCAGAGCTACATCAAGTAGCAGAATATAGAAGCCCCTCTCCGGTTTTCATGCCGGGGAGGGGTTTTTTTCGTTTATGCAGGAAAATCCACGGAAAATCCGGCGGAACAACGTCGGCGGTAAAATCAATTCTCAAAATAGCCAAAAATCAGAAAGCGGGTTTGACAAAAAGGTCTCAGTCGGCTTTCAGAACTTTCCCATATACTTTCACCCGTAAACTTCCGGTTGAACCAGAGGGCTCTCAGAGGCTTCCAGAGGCTCTTGTCAATTCGGGAGGATACCATCAAAAAAATTTCCGAAACGGTAAAAATAAAGATTGTCTTTCCAGCACGGAAAGATATAATGATGATAGGATAAATCTTACCGGAACGGAAAGATTGTCCGCACCACTTCAGGCAGGGAGGTGTTGATAAAACCTGATGGAAGGTGATATGACGACAGCAACGGAAATGGCTCGGCTGGCTGACTGGCTGACAAGCAAGGGTCACACAGCGGAAGATGCGATTGAGTGCATCAAGTACATAGCCGGAACGCAAACCCCGGAAAGCAAAGAAAAGGGTCAGGTCCCACCAGCTACCAACTGAGAACCTGACCCAAACCCCCAAAGCAAGAGGGCGGGACGGTGGACCTGCCAACCGCCTCGCCCTCTATCCTAACAAGCTGGCAGGAGAAAGTCAAGAGGTAATGAAATGAGCGTAAGTAAGTACGTTATGAAGGGCAAGCTGCTGAATAAAAAGTACGAGCCGTTCATTGAGGAGTTCAAGCGGTGCGAGGATGACCGGCTGCTGGTGGTAAATATGCTGGACCAGTTGCTCGGAGCCTGCAAAGCTATGGAGAGCATGGACAACGTGTTCGTCAGAGTCGCCTTCAACCGGGCGTTCACCGAGCAGAACGAGATGATGGAGAGCATCGTAACCCGCTTCACCGGTAGGGTTTGGAACGGGTTTATGTGGCTGGACGGGGAGGTGGCGGAATGACCCCCGACCTGATTGGCGAAGCTCTCGTTGACGGGCTCATCCTTAGTGGCTTCCTCGTAGTGCTCGGCATCGGGGCTTTCATCGCTGACCACATCCTGCCCCACATCCCGTTCGTACAGCGGTATCTCGATAGCCTTCCCGACTGGGACGACGAGGAGGAGCGAAGATGAAGAAGACTACGCAGTATTGGGGCGTAAGCACCAAGTTCTTCGACAGCGGCAAAGTGAAGACCAACATCTTCCCAGTGGAAGCCGCAGCCAAGCCGGAGAGCACGATGGAGGAGAACCGAATGTGCGATGAGTACCGTGACTTCTTCGATACCTTCGAGGAAGCGGCAGCGTGGGCGGACCAAGCCCGCAGAGCTTGATAGAAAGGAGGGAATACAGATGAACGATGATACCCGCTATTTCCGTGTCGAGGGCAAGGTATATGTAGACCGTGAAGATGTCATCGACTGGCTGAACGAAGACCTGTCAGAAGACGACGAGCTGGATTACGACTACCAGCCGACTGATGAGGAATGGAGAGACTACGCTTTAGAGATGTTTGAGAACGACGAGATCGCATGGAGCGAAAGCGACCTCATTCCCATCCGCTGAGCAGGCAGTAAAGCCGGAGCGAGACGCAGACAATTTTCTCGCTCCGGTCAATTTTCTGATTGACTTACCAGATGGGTAAGTTAAGATGAAGGTACGAACAAAAACTTACCATTGTAGGAGGTGACAGGCATGAGCGATGGATGGGTCCGCTGGTCGCAGTGGACAGCAGGCGGAATGGTTGACTTCGGGCAAATGCCAAAGCGGGACATCAGCCAGCAGCTCCGACGGTTCGAGAAGGAAGCTGCGAAGCTGCTGAAGAAGACTGGTGCAGACCACGTTCTGTACGGAGTGAAGTCCTATGGCGACGGTGGTGAGCTGGAGGAGGTCAGGTTCTATTTGGAACCGATGACCGATGAGCGGTTCGAAAAAGATGTGGCAAGCAAGACCGGTTTTGTAGTCTATGCAGTACACGCCAGAAGATGAAAGGAGCGCAAGTACATGAACAAAGCGAGACGGAAAGCCATCGAGACGGTGGTCAGCGAGCTGCGTGACATCCAGTCAGCGGTTGAGGAACTGAGGGATGAGGAACAGGAGTACCTCGACAACATCCCTGAGAACCTGCAAGGCTCGGAAAGATACGAGCTCGCAGAGCAGGCGCTGGAGAACCTGAACTCGGCGTATGACAGCATCGAGGAAGCCGCCAGCTACCTCGAAGAAGCGGAGGTGTAAGTATGGGACGTGGAAATGTTTGCGTGAACGGCGAGTACGAGGGGCTGTACTACATCGACCGTGACCACACCGATGTGTATCGCCGGAGCGACCCGATGAGCGACGAAGACCCGGAAACCCGGCTCATGGGCGACCTCGGCTATGCCGAGATAACCGGTCCTGATTGGGTTTGGGACGAATGGGGCAGTGCCGAGGAGCTGGATGATGTGCTGGAGTGCTTCATGGACAGCTTCACCCGGATGTTCCCCAGTTTTGAGAGAGTCAGACCTCAGAAATGGATTGACCGCAGCACGATGGCAATCCTCGAAAACAAGCTGTTCATCATCGGCATCGAGGACAACGAGTGGTCGGAAGCAGTCAAGCTGCTCCAGAAGGAAGACCCGTACAGCGACAGTCTGAGCGGTCTTCAGAAGCGGCACTACCAGCGGTATCTCGATGGAATGAAGAAGGCTTTGCTGGAACGACTGCCGAGCATCGGATGCTACACCGGGGCGTGGACCAGCGGGACAATTAAGAGGGAGGACATAGCATGAAGAAAAGAGTATTCGAGGTTCCGGTCAAGCTCGTGGTGAAGCTGACGGAGGACGATGTAGACAGCATCATGGTCAGCGCTTTGGAGGGCGGCATCAACTACTGGTGCTCCGAAGCCGAGGTCGTCGAGGAGCGGCGCTGCGCCGACTGGGGGCATGAGCAGATTGCTCGTGGTGGCGCCCTCATCCTCCACGATGCGGAGAGCGACGACAAGTGGGAGCTGAGCATCGGGAACTTCACGAAGGGCTTCCGTCTGTGGCTGGAGAACGGAGATGACCGGTACGGAGCGGTCAGTGGTGATGGCACGGTTGACGCTGGCGAGATCGACGGCGAAATGGCTGACCTCATCATACAGTATGCCCTGTTCGGGGAGGTGGTGTTCGGATGAAGTACATCGAGAACGCCGTTATGTGGCTGGCTTTCGGAGCAGCCATCACGGTAGCCATTTGGGTCACTGGGAAGTGGACGGTGATGTTCTTCTTCCTGCTGGCGGCAGCTATTAGCATCAGTAACGGAATGAGGAGGAGATAAGCATGAGTACCTGCAAAGAAGATGCCATCGACATCTGCGGAAGACTTGCCACAGAGGGCAAGATGGAATACACCGAATACTCGCTGGTGATGGACGCCATCTGTGAGTTTGACACACTGACGGAGCGAGACGAGGAGTTAGAAGCCCTGTGGGATAAGCTTGGAGACGTGCCGATGAACCCGGATACCGAGAAGATTGAGGAACCGTTCATCCATTTTCCCGCCGGAACGGACAGGGAGGACATCTGGCACTGGTTCGATGAGCGCCACAGCAAGGGCGTGGCGTACCTGCTCTGCTGCGGAAACGCTGAACGCCGGGAGCTGACAGATGATGAGCTGCTGAAGCTCTACATCGAGTACCAGAAACGCTGCGACGAGACGGACATCCGTGAGTGGTTCGAGAACATGGACGATGAGGACATCAAGGGGTCCTACGGCGTGACCCGTGATGAGCTGAGCACCCTCATCCCGGCTATGGCTCGGACGATGCGGCGGTGCATCGACAATAGCGACGACTGGACGTTCCACCGGGACTACGCCATTGATACCGTCATCGACGACTACCTGAAGAAGAAGGAGGACAGCAGTAATGACACGAACTGAAGCTATCGCAATCATCAATGCCCGTATCGAGGTTGACCGCATCGGCATCCTCGACGGAGGGAAGCCTGTAAGCGACTTCGACAAGTTCATCTTTGAGCAGGACGAAGCGCTGGAGCTGGCTCTCAAAATGATGCAGGACCCCGTGGAAAGCCTGACACCGGAAGAACTGACCAGAGCCTACAAGAGAAAGGAACACCTGTGGGATATGGAAGACATCGAGAACGAGCTGGAACTCTCGGAGGATGAGTATATTGAGAAGTTTGGCATCGACGAAAGCCCCGTGACGCATGATGAGAAGGAAGAAATGGCGCACCGACTCCGCAAGATGCTGGACAGGGATGCAGATGCGGCTTGGTCTTACTGCCGGAAGGCGGCGGTCGTTGAGGTTCTGATGGAGAGGGAGGAAACACATGAAGCCTGACCTGCCGATTTCCTTGAAGATGACCCTTGCGATGCTCAGCGGCGACCGCAAGCAGGTAGACAAGGTGGTCAATGAGAGTTTCGCTACGCTCGGTCACGAGCTGATGAGCGTGGTCAACAGCTACGACTTCACCGATCTGCCATTCGTGCTCGCTGCCATGCAGATTACGGCGAACAGCCTGATGCCACTGCTCGATGATAGTGGCAGGAGCCTTGTTGAGAAGATGAAGGCGATGACGACCGTCATCACCATCGACGCCGATGAGATGAGACGCCAAGCCGGAGGACACGACGATGGCAAGTCTGAGGAACATTGAGGGCTATGTAGACCCGACGGCGTATCTCGCCATGAAGAATATTGAACGTGCTGAAAGGAGCAGAAAGATGGAAATCAAGCGTGGAGACATTTGGTATGTGGATAAGAGCTACTACACCGGCAGCGAACAGGCTCCCGGCAGACCCGCCGTCATCGTCTCGAACGACAAGAACAACGCCAATAGCGATACCGTGGAGGTGGTCTACCTGACCACGGCTCCCAAGAAAGACTTGCCGACCCATGTGGTCATCCGTAGCTCGCCGAAGGAGAGTGTAGCTATCTGCGAGCAGGTCACGACGGTATCGACTGAGCGCATCGGGAATTACAAGGGCAGAGTTAGCGACTCCGAGATGATGAACATCGAAATCGCTCTGATGGTATCTCTGGACATCGGCTGCGGACCGGCACCGGCGAAGAAGCAGGAGCCCGAAGTTCGAGAGGTTATCAAAGAGGTCGAGGTTGTGAAGGAAGTCCCGGTCATCAAGGAGGTTCCGGCAGCGGATACCGACCTCGCAACCGAGCTGGCTCGCACGGCGGCGGAGCGTGATATGCTTCAGAAGATGTACGACAGCCTGTTGAGCAAAGTGATGGGGGTGACGGCATGAAGTCTGGAGCAGAGCTGGTCCGGGAAGCCCTCGCTGCATCCGGTAAGATGCAGGTCGAGCTGGCGGCGTACATGGGGTGGAGCAAGCAGAACCTGAACAGCAGACTGAAGAATGATAGCCTGAGCTATGCTGAGCTGGTCAAGATGATGGGCTTCTGTGGGTACGAAGTCAAGGTGCTGGACACCGACGGGAACGAGCTGGAGGTTAGAGCCGACAGCTCCAGCCCCCGCCTCGTGAAGATGGTCGATGGAGTCACCTACGACACCGGGAAGGCAGAGAGTATCTGCTCCACCAAGAAGGCACCGGATGATGAGTTCTACACCGAACTGTTCCGGGACGCATCCGGGTCGTTCTTCGTGGCATATTTCGAGCTTTGGGATGGCGGACACTCTCATATATCCCCCATCGACACCAACGGCGCCAAGAGTTTTTTAGAGCGTTACGGGAAAGCAACCGTTGCGGAGTGAACCGCAGCCTACGGCTGTGGTAAAAAATTCTGCAACGGGTCAATTTTCCGATTGACTTTCCAGTTCGGTAAGTTAAGATGATGATAAAGAAATTACCAAATCGGTAAGAAATCGGAGGTACACGAAATGAGCAAGTACGACAGCATCAAGACCGCAGCAGAGATGGTACAGGAAGTGCGGATGCACGGACTGAGCACAGCACAGGAAGACCTGAACCGGGTGGCAGACATCTTCGGCAACACCCAGATTGAGGAGCTGGACCGGCTGGCAAACGACATCGGTCGAAACAACGAGCACGGTGAGCCTGACCCGAAGGGTAGCTGGAGCAGCAACCGCCAGCCGACGCAGGGCACGTTCTACTACGTCATCAGCCACATTTGGAACTGGGAAGAAGTCACCCGCTTCTGGAACCTGCACACCAACCCGGAACACGAAATGCTGGCAGGCATGAAGGGCGACATCAAGCTGCTCGAAAGTCAGCTTGAAAACAGCAAGGCTGAGGTGAAGGCAGAGCACGAAGCACGGCTCGCCGAGACATCCGAAAAGCTGAAAGCTCAGGCGGAAATCGACCGGCTGAACGGCGAGCTTCACAGCAAGGACATGGAAATCATGGAGCTGAAGGCTCGGTTGTACGACCTGTTGGTTGGGAAGGAGGGAAAGTGATGGTCAGCATCCCGGAAAAGGGGCTTCCTTCGAGGGAAGCCCTGAGAGAGTTCCTGAAAGAACACGACTACTGCACTTCACCGTCAGCATTCCAGATGAAGGCTGACGGGAGCACGATGGTCTTCATCTTCTACGATCAGGAAGCCTACGGTGATCGCACCTACTTCTACTGCGAGGAAGACGGCAAGGTCTACTCGAACTATTTCAGCATCGGAGACTGAGGAGGGAATGGACATGATGACAGTGTTAGAACACATGAAAGCCGCCGGATACGACCCGGCGAAAGCGTGGAACGCAGCGGCGCTTACCGGTCACGGAACGATGGAGTGCGAAAGCATCAGTTTACGGACATGGACGTGCAGACCTGATGTCTACGGCGATCTGATGGTGGCGGTGGAGGCTGTGGCAAGGGTTCCCTTCACGGATGGTACGCTCGCTCCGTATCCGAGCGGGTGGTCGCACAGCATGGAAGCCAGAGCGGTCGCTTACTTCCCGTGCGACGACAGGGGGTGAAGACGATGTTCAGATACTACTTGACTCAGCGACCGCCGATGCCGGGGGCATTCCCCCGGTTTGCGGCGAACGTGGTGAGCTTCGATGACCGCAAAGAGGTTCCGAACATCACGAGCAGAGTGTGGGGATATGTGGAGTACGAAGCCCCGCTTACCTATAAGCAGGTCAGAGACTATGAGCTGCGTGAAGCCGGACCGTTCTATGTGAACCGGGAGACCGGCGAGATGCTCTCACGGCAGATGATGTTGAAGCAGTTCGACGAGGAGTACGACGGAGATGACCCGACCAACGGCATCGGCTGGGATGAATACTACGAGGAGGTAAGATGAAATGGCAAAGTTACTGATGGTCCTGACGGCGGCGGAAGTTCACGCCAGCATCCCGTACAGCATGGTTTGCATGGGGCGTTACGGGAGTGCGTGGAACACGATGCACCGCAAACGCCGGTGGAAGATGGAGTTCACAGAAGCCGAGCGTGAAGCCGCCACACGGCTTTTCAGTCAGTCGCACAACTGGCTGCTCGGCAAGGGCGTCCCGGATGAGGTTCGGATGACCCCTGCAACGTACGCATTGTGGCAGAAGCTCGGTGACTTCTGCGCTTCGATTTGAGAGGAGGAGCTGAAATGGCAAGAGGATATATCACCATCAATGAAGCCACCCATCAGTGGGTCGGCGAGTTCAACGCTATCCCGCAGGGGATGATCGCAAAGCTGATGCAGGCAGACCCGGAAGACTGGCATGAGGTCACGATGCCGAGCAGCGGCGACCGAGTGTATGTCTACAACCTGCCGGACGAAGTGGATACGCTGGAGCACGGCGGCGAGCTTCGGAGCTACGACGAGGAAACCGACCTCTGGTGCGTAGAGCTCGATGACGGAACGCTGGTGTCCGTCGATGAGGACGACTTCGATGTCGAGTATGACGGCGGTCTCCCGATGTGGGGAACGATGTGGTCGTTCGGAGACAGCGCAGATGACTGGTGGCTGTCCGACGACTGCGGCATCCGGCTGATGTCCGAGTGCGGGTTCCGCATCTTCGAGAGCGAGGAGTTCGGGTATTTCTTCGGTATCGACGGTGCCGGATATGACTTCTACGAAGCTCACTGGGAACCTCTCTACAAAGCCCGTGGTCTCCGGTGGCACAGCGAGGAAGCCGAACACGACTATCAGATGCAGCGGAAAGGCTACGAGCGGAAGATGTACTGCGGCAAGATGTGGTGGTGCGACGGGAATGACCCGATTGAGGAGGTGCGGACCTGATGGCATACCAGCGGAAGACGCGAGATGTCTGGCACTTCTACGTCGATTACGGGTACGGCTGGGAGCACGAGCTCGATGAGTACAGTATCGGCGAAATCCGGCAGCGCCGGAAAGAGTACCGGGAGAACTGCCCGCAATACCCGGTGAAGGTGGTCAGGGGCAGAGAAAGGATTGAGAACGATGGTCAGTAACAGAGAAGATTTCCTGATGAACCTGCTGAATTGCGGCGTTTTGGACCTGAAGCTGATTGATGATGTCGGCTACGACTGGTGCGACATCCTTGATGGCGAGACACTGGGCGAAATGTTCTCGGATGGGAGCAGGCAGCGTGAGACGCTGAACTACATCATGCGGCGTGTAGTAGAGTTCGGAATTGACCAGCTCACGACCGCTGTGGCTGACCGCATCTGCGAGCTGGAAGCCATTCCGAACGAGCGAGAATTGGATGCTGACGAGGAGGAAGAACTCGAAGCGCTCCGCACCCTGAACCCTGAAGAAGACATCGAGAGCTACCACAACTTCATTGACACGCACGTCTGGTTTGAAAACAACGCTGATGTGTACCGTACATACCTGCAAGGAGCTCTTGATGACTTTGCCGAAGGGACTGGATTTGAAATCGGAGGTGATTGAGCATGGCGGTCTTTGAGCAGCTTTCGCTGTTCAGCCTACTGAGCTGTTCGGAAAAACCGAACAGCTCAGTAACGGCGGTCTCCTGTATGAACAGGAGAAAGATGCCGACCGTACGACTCGAAGCGTGGATGACGGAGTTGGTTCCGAACGGGGAATATGCCATTGACATTGGGGCACCGCTACCGATGGTTCTCCGACCGGTCAATGGAACGGCACGAAGCGTTCCGCAGGGACACGAGTTTTACCACTACATGATAGGGCAGAAGCTCTATGCCGGGATTTTTGTCGGCAGAAGAACAGCGTGAAAGGAGCGGCGACATGGGATATGTCAGCAAAGACGATGTGCGGCAGATGCTGCACGACATCGGCGGGTGCGACGCCGAGAAGGACTCGTGGGAGGACGGATGGGATAAAGCAATAGACGAAGCCATCCGGCAGCTCGACTACGGGGTGCAAGACGGTGAGCTGAAGGCAATCTGCAAGTTTGCGGAGGAAGCGGACTTCTTCTTCGATGTCTGCAAGCGGCAGCTCAGGAGCCTGTGGACGGCGTTCTGCATCCACTCCGACTACGAGTGCGACACCAGAGGGTACGACAACGACCTACGAGAAGTGTGGGAAGTAGTGAAGCAAAATAAGAGCAACCCGTGGGATGACGGCGTAAACGGCGAGGAGGTCTGGTTCGACCTGTTCGACGACTTCATGTGTGGGGAGGTAGTCTGATGTACCACGAGAAGTCCGATACCTACTCCTGCGACATCTGCGGGTTTGAGATGGGCTGGGAAGACCACGATGACGAGCACGGCGAGTTGTGGGGATGCGAACTGTGCGGAGCCACATTCTGCACAAAATGCTATGTGGAACGGCACGGCAGGAAGAATTACGACGAGATGGTGCAGAGTGGTGGTTACATTCTCTGCCCGAACTGTGAGGACAAGCTCGGCATCGAGGAAAAAGCCATGAAGTACAGAACATCAAGGGGGCATGAAGTATGACGGAAAAAGACCTCGAAATCCAAGACCTGCGGCGAGAGAATGAGTCTCTGAAAGCGCAGCTCGCAGCGGCAAAAGCTACGCCTGAAATCATCCACAAACCGACCGTGAGCGAGTTCAGGCGCATGGCGGTTCAGCTCGGTTATGCGCCGGTGGTGCGGGGACAGTGGAATGGTGAAGGGGATGGCTACGCCGAGGGAGGAAACGACAATGCGAAAGATTGAGGAAGCGAACGAGCTGATGGCGGCGTCTGCCAGACAGGGATGGGAGCTGAGTAGCATCGAAGCCAGCATCATCCTCGGATACATGGAAGGACACGACTACGAGTTGCTGATGGACGAAAAGCTCCGGGTCTATCTGCACGACGGTCAGGACGGCGAGAAGCACGACGACGATGTGCTGTACTCCATCCGGGATTGCGTGGAGTTCTGTCAGGAAATGAACGAGGAGCTGCTGCTTGACGCCCAGTCCAGCGAGAAGACGGATGCCGAGTATATCCTCGACCTACGTAAAGATGAAATCATCATCGGTTCTCTGATGGAGCGAGTGGCGAAGGTCATCCCGCCGAAGATGCGGGAGTACAATGTGGTGATCGTCGAGACCCTGAAGAAGACCGTGACCGTAGAAGCGGCGAGCTGGGCGGAAGCGCAGATGGTAGTCAAAGACGCATGGAAGAACGGCGACTACATCCTTGACGCTGACAGCTTCGCAGGCGTGATGTTCACACTCGGCTCTTGACAGAAGGCTGCTCCGCAGGGTAGAATGGAAGTCAACACAAAAGGCGAAACAAGCCGCCTACGGGCGGCTTTTCGCATGAACATCAAACTACATCCCCGCACGAGAACGGGAACAATCCAGAGGCGCTCAGAGGCTAATTTGAGCCGTCTGGACTTCGTTTTATACCGATGTTACCGGTTCGGCATCATGTTTCCCGTGAGCATAGGGGATGCCATGTTCATCACCGATGATACCCGGAAGGATAACCCCACAGGAGAGAATGAGTGAAAAAACATGGTATGCTCTTATTATTAATCATTCTATTATTTATACTGCTGTGCTTTTCGTTATGGCAAAGCAATTTCGGCTTGAAAATAGTTAGATATACGGTCGGCGGGAAAGGATTGCCCGCAGGGTTTGAAGGCTATCGGATCGTACAGCTTTCCGATCTGCACAGTGTTTCCTTTGGGAAGGGAAACGCTCGTCTGATAGAGAAAATCAAAAGAGAGAATCCTAATATTATTGTCATGACCGGCGATATGGTAAGCCGTTTTGACGAAGATTTTTCTGTGACACTGGCGCTCTGCCGATCATTGGCGGGGGAATATCCGGTTTACTATATCCGTGGAAACCATGAGGAAGGGCTGGATTCTGCCGTGTGGGAAAATTTCCGGACGGAACTGGTTGAAGCAGGCGTGCAGTTGCTTGACAATGAAACCGTTTCACTTTCCGCCCCGAATGGTGATACCGTTAATCTCATAGGGCTATGGTACAAGCTGGACTATTATCATCAGTATGCTGCCCATTACCGCCCTGTGACACCGGAAACGGTCTATACTATTTTGGGTGATGCCCCAGAGGGGTATAATATTCTGCTGGCGCATAACCCGAATTATTTTCCCACCTATGCCGAATGGGGCGCAGATCTCATTTTCAGCGGTCATATTCACGGTGGAATGCTCCGACTGCCGCTGATCGGCGGAGTGTTTTCTCCGGAGACTATTCTATTCCCTGAATATGACGGAGGAAGCTATCAGATCCATGATAAAACGATGATTTTAAGTCGAGGTTTGGGGCGTGGTCATATGGGCTTGCGCCTTTTCAATACCCCAGAAATAGTTGTTGTCACATTACAGGGAAGGAAATAATTATGTATCAACTGATTAAAACTGAAGGAGCTGCCCGACGGGCGGAATTTGCCACGGTGCATGGCACGGTGCAGACGCCTGCTTTTATGAATGTAGCAACCGCTGCTGCCATTAAGGGGGGCATTTCCGCCTTTGATCTGAAAGACCTGAAATGTCAGGTAATGCTGTGCAATACTTATCACCTGCACCTGCGCCCCGGTGATAATGTCGTGCGTCAGTTAGGTGGACTTCACAAGTTCACCGGTTGGCAAGGTCCCATTTTGACCGACAGCGGCGGGTTCCAAGTGTTTTCACTTTCTTCGCTGCGTCATATCGAAGAAAAAGGTGTAGCCTTCGCCTCACATATCGATGGCCATCGGATTTTTATGGGACCGGAGGAAAGCATGCAGATTCAATCCCACCTTGGCTCAACCATTGCCATGGCGTTTGATGAATGCATCGAAAACCCTTCTCCACGCGACTATGTTCAAAAGTCGGTAGCGCGAACCACCCGCTGGCTGGAACGCTGTCAAAAGGAAATGAACCGTCTGAATTCTTTAGATGATACCGTCAATCCGCATCAATTGCTGTTCGGCATCAATCAGGGCGGCACCTATGAGGATATCCGTGTACAGCATATGAAGGATATTGCGACAATGGGGTTGGACGGCTATGCCATTGGCGGACTGGCAGTAGGGGAGACCGCAGAAGAAATGTACCGCATCATTGAAGCAGTAGAGCCCTTTGCTCCTAAAGATAAAATCAGATACCTGATGGGAGTCGGTACGCCTGTCAACATTTTGGAAGCCGTGCATCGTGGAGTAGACTTATTTGACTGTGTAATGCCCAGCCGTAATGCCCGACACGGTCATCTCTTCACATGGGACGGTATCATCAATATCCAGAACGCAAAATACGTGACCGATGATCGCCCCGTAGACAGCCGCTGCGGTTGTCCGCTGTGCCGCCATCATACTCGTGCTTATCTGCGTCACTTGATGCGAGCCAATGAAATGCTTGGCATGCGTTTGGCAGTAATGCATAACCTGTGGTTCTACAATACGTTGATGGAGGAGATCCGGCTGGCTTTAGACGAGGGGCGCTATGAGAGCTTTTATCGTGAGTATGTTTCGCGCCTGGGAATGCGGATATAAAAAATTGTTTTTTCTGAATTTTATCGGGATTTTACTTGCAAATTGAGCAAAAACTCTCTATAATATTTTGTAAAGACTTTTTTGGAGGATATAATAAAATGAACTTTGCTTTTCTTGAAACTGCTGCCGGTTCCGGTTCCATGTGGTCTTCCATCATCATGATGGCGTTGATCATTGTTGTCTTTTGGTTCTTCATTATCCGTCCTCAGCGGAAAAAGGATAAAGAGACTGCCAAAATGCGCAGTGAGCTGCAGGTCGGTGATGAAATCGTCACCATTGGCGGCATTATTGGTATCATCGTCAGCATGAAAGAGGATTCTCTCGTTATTGAAACAGGTAGTGACCGCTCAAAGATTCGTCTGGCTCGTTGGGCAATCAGCGGCAAAAACACTACTGCCGAGCCGAAGTAATCTATTCTAAAATAATACCTCCCATCATAGGATTGAATAGTCAATCCGGATGGGAGGTATTTTTATGCCCCAAAACAGAGAAAAAGGACACGCAGGAAAGGGAGAAACGCAACTGCAAGTAATTGCAATAAGCGCCGGAATAGGTATTATTGCCGTGCTGGTGCTTCTTGCTGTTTTTGCAATGATAATGAGTGCTCAGGACATTCCAAACGGAATGACAGCACCGTTAGTTACGCTTTCACTTGTGGCAGGGACCCTGCTGGCAGGCTATCGCTGCGGACGACATCTGCGACAGAACGGAATGGCAAACGGCGCATTGACAGGCGGACTGATGTATCTGGCGCTGCTTGCGGTCTCGCTGATGATGCCGGAGAACGAGGTGGGACTGCTGGCAGTGTACAAATGCCTGATGATGCTGGCAAGCGGAGCAGTGGGCTGCATTCTGGCGGTTAATCGCCGCTCAAAACCAAAAACGCCACGCAAAAAACATCGTTAGAGAAATATGGAGGATTGATAAATGCCGGTTAGAAGAAAAAGCAATCATTTGGCGCGAAAGCAAATAAAGAGTCTGTGGCAGGCTCGCAAATCTACCATCAAATATCTCTTATATTTTGGAATAGGATTGATTTTAGGCAGCCTGGCTGCTGTGATGTGCGGTTCTGAGTCAATTCCATTCCGAATATTGTTAAACCAGCTTGCAATCCTTCCAAAGCACGGTTTATGGACACTATGGCGAGAGAAGCTTCTATATGCTGCTATTATAGTGCTTTATCTATTGATTGCAGCCCGATGCCTGTGGGGAAATCCATTGATCCTTGCGACTCCGATTCTGTTTGGGGTAGGGCAGGGCGCAATCATTACTTTTCTTCTGATGCTGCTTGGCTGGAAAGGACTAACATACATTTTGATGAGTAACATACTCCCCAAAACAGTACAGCTTGCAGCAATAATACTACTTTGTAATACCGCTCAATCCGATTTAAAACGGTTATCAGGCGGTGAGAACATCACGCAAGCGCTGCTATGGGTGGTAGGGGCGGTCCTTTTTGCAGCCGGCGCTTTGCTGCAAACCGTGATGCAGATAAAACTGTCATCTGGTATTATTGCGTGAGACAAGACCCTCCCCAAAAAGGGAAGGGTCTTGTGCTGTATGGATTTACATTGAGGGGGAGGAGAATTATTTTTCATTCTTATCCTTCAGTGCATAGTTGAGGATAAGGTTGAGAACTACGCCAGCAACTACTGCGATAAATACTGTAGAGGTGCAAAGCATGTTCAGGAAAGGAGGCAGGCTCTTAGCCCAAGCGCTATAAGTGGAAGCGCAATGGTAAGGCAGCATAATAGCCAAAGCCAACGTAGTACCGGCAACCAAGGTATTGCGCAGAGTACGCTTATCACTGATGATAGAGTCAATACCGGAGAACATGATGGTAGCAGCAGAGATAAGGAATACAGCACCGATAACAGAGCGGGGGATACCGGAAAGAATGTATGCCAACTTGGGGCAAAGGCCATAAGCCAAGAAGATAAATCCGGCAATTTGAGTTACGCGGCGAGAGCATACACCGGTAGCGGAGATGATGCCGATGTTCTGGGTGTAACTGGTGCAGGGCAAACCGCCGAAGAAGGCGGAGATCACGCAGCCAAGACCCTCGGCAAAGATACCGCGGTCGATGTGCTTAATGCGATAGACTTCATCACAGGCAGCGCAGGTAGCGGCATAGTCACCAACCGATTCGAACATGGAAGCAATATAGCCGGAGAAGCCGCCAACAATGGCAGCGCCGACAAAAGCGATAGTAGATCCGCTTTGACCTTCCAGATTGGTGAAGGGGAACAGCTTGGGCAATGCGAACCAAGGCGCATTAAAATAATATATCATGCCCCGTGCTGCAGATTACATTTCTGAAGTTCGGGGCACTTTTCTGCCAAGAGACAGCAAAAAGGTGCCGGTTTGATCCGGCACCTTTTTGCAATGGGAAATGAGGGGGCAAAAAATATATAAAAAGGGAATAGGGTAAGTATTACAGAAGCTGCGCACGGCGAATGAAGGAGGCAATGACCTTGCCATGACGAATAACATAGGGGCGGGAAGCACGGATACGAATCGCATCATGTACATTAGGAGCTTCCACAAGGTTCAGGTCAGCATCGTTGCCAACTTCAATACCATACTTCATTTCAGGATCGAAAACGCGTGCAGAGGCGCTTGTGAGCATATTCCACATGGTACGCGCAGCCTCGGGAGTATTGTACTGAGCGCAATAGCAGCCAACCAAACCGTAATCCAAAGGATCGCCGGTGCCGTAAAGGTGGAAGCCATCACAGATGGTATCCTGGGCGGTAACGACATTGATGCCCATTTCTACCATTTCACGGATACGAGTAACGCCGCGAGTCCGAGGCTCAGGATCAATACCCATGATTGCAAGGGTCTGAGTGTTTGCGCAAACATTGACATCGGCCTGCTTGAGCATCTTCATGACCTTAATGGCATGTGCCTGATTCTGATAGGTGATAGAAGTGCAGTGACCACCGGTAACACGACCCTGCCAGCCATGCTGCATGGTGAGCCATGCAGTGTACTCCAAAGAACGGTCAAACATATCCTTGGACTGGTCGATATGCATATCAATAAGACAATTATACTTTTCAGCCATCTTGAAAACAAAATCAACATGATGACGGGCATGCTCGTCCAGCATTTCAGCAGCGGGCATACCACCCATTACATCGCAGCCCATCTCCATGGCTTCTTCCAGAAGTTTGTCAGTACCGGGATCACAGATAATGCCTTCCTGCGGGAAAGCAATAACCTGCAGATCGCAGATGTCTTTGGTAGCTTCCTTAGCCATCAAAACGCCCTTCAAAGCGTTGAGATTGGGATCCAACATGCTTATGTCAACATTGGTACGCAGCTTGGTGGTACCATACATTACACAGTCCTTTATGGCACGCTCGGCACGAGCGGCAACCGCCTCGGGGGTGTATTTGCGGATACGGTCATGCATGACAAAAATGGAATCCTCCAGCGTTTCCTCAGTAGAAGAGATCCAGTTGCCCTTACCATAGCTTTCACGCCCTTGCTCGTAAGAGGTGTAAGCCTTATCAAAGTGCATATGAGTATTAACAAAGGTCGGACAAGCCATCATTCCGGTGGCGTCCAGAGTTTCGGTGCCGGCAGGAGCCTCGATGTGACCAGCAATTTCCTTGTATTTTCCATCGTCACCAATGAGAATATCAACGATTTTACCAGTACCGTCGAGATTAGCATTTTTAATAAGCAGCATTCGGTGTACCTCCAAGATTAGATTTGCTCAATTTTATGATTTATTTAAGGGAAAGCCCCTTCTGTGACTCTACAATATCGTATTATAGGGATTTTGTCAAAGCGGCATTATGCCATTTTTACAAGAAAATATAGCGCAGCTTGTGCAAAAAAGAAAGAAACGCCTTGGATAGTTGCGCAAATAAGATAATCAAATAAACAAAAGAGCAAATTGCTTATCCAGATAATACAATACTACCCGCAAAATACTGTTCATATTGCTAATACAATAAAATTTTAAGTGTACAGATCCGATTTAAATCCAATTAAAAATCCAATCGATCGACACGGCGAATCCCGATATAGTCAAGAAAGTGCACCGCATAGTCGTACATTTCGGAGCTTCTAAAATCTATTGCAGAATTGTGAGAATCATAACCAATGATGGCAGTTACACCGTGATCCTTCGCAATTCGCCAGAAATCGGAATGCGGAAAGCAATCTATTCGTTTATGCTCCTGTGCGTAAAGGAAACCGGAGATATTGTATTCCAATATGGCGCCACATCGCATAGCAGTTTCACATATACGGTGGCTGAGGGCTTCACAATGCTTATCAAAATAGGGATAACTTCGGATAAAGAGATCGGGGTGGGCAACATAGGCATAAAACTTACTTTCAATGCCTGGAATGATGTTGTTCTCATAGCGTTCAAGATCCTGCGGCATCAGGCAGTCCCGACCAAAATAAAAGCGTTCTGGAATCGGCTCATCAAGTTCATCGTAATGTGCGCCGAATATGAGATACTCAATATGATTTTCTGCCTTCAAATCCATCAATTCCTGCATATGGTGCGGAAAAAACTCCGCTTCTAATCCAAGGTGAATCTCTATTTGGCTTTTATATTTTTCACGCAGACGATTGACGCTTTCGCAGTATTCCGATAGATACTGCGGCTCCATGCGAACATGAGAGTCATAGCCGGCAGGGAAGTGGGGCCAAGGGTTATGGTCGGAAAAGCCGAGAATATCAATGCCTGCGTTGATGGCGCGTTCAACAATGCGTTCGTCATTGCCCATAGCATGCTTGCAGCGGTAGGTGTGAGTATGATAATTGGTCTTCATTTGGTTTCTGTATCCTTTTTGGGTGTTTTTATTTTGACATGAGAAAGGGGATTGCGATCCGCAGCATTCGCAATTTGATCACTGCTGACATGGGTGTATATCTCCGTGGTACCAAGATTAACGTGCCCGAGGATTTCTTTGAGGACACGGATATCAACGCCGCCGTGTTGATACATAAGTGTTGCAGCTGTATGACGTAATTTATGCGGTGAGTAACCGCGACCACCGAGTCCGGCAACCTTCAAATGCTCCTCTACAATTTGTTCCACCCGACGGGGGGTAAGTGGCGCGCGGGTACGAGATGAAATGAATAAGTAGGGCTTATCAGCTTCCTTTGGCGGTTCCGGCCGCACAGAAAGGTACTCCCTAATTGCAGCAAGACAGGCATCGTTCAAATATACCATGCGCTCCTTATTTCCCTTGCCCAGCACAGTAAGAGTATCATCACGAATATCTGAAAGCTTGATGCCAACTAATTCCGACAGACGGATCCCACAGTTCAGCAGAATGGTAATGATGCAATAGTCCCGTTCCCGATCTTTTCCTTCAATGCTCTCCAACAAGTGCAGACTTTCCTCCAGCGTAAGGTATTTTGGCAGGCTTTTGCGTTGGGCCGGGATCTCTAACTGTTCCATTGGATTTTCTTCCATCAGATCGGTTTTACTCTGGAGGTATTTATAAAAGCCACGCAGGCTGGAAACCTTGCGGGCGCGGGTTTTGGCATTGTTATTGTTGATGCTTTGCACATAGGCAAGAAAAGAATAAGCGTCCGAAAGCCGTGCACCGAGAATAATATCATTGCTGATAGAGGCAAAGGGAATCGACTCTAAATTGGGATCATCAGCAGGGATGGGCATGCCGCTGTGGCTGGCCATCATATAGCGCAAAAAAAGCCGCAAATCATTGTAGTAGGCTTCTACCGTCCTGGGAGAACGCCCTTTGATGGTGCTAAGATAGATAAGATAATCACGCAGCAACCGCGGTGCCGGTGCGTTCATAATGGAAAAGCCCTGCATGATATTTCTCCTCCTCACATTGATGGGTATAGCTTTATTATAGTGAAATTAAGCGTATCTTTCAAGCATGCAAAAAGGCCGAAGCCGAAGCTCCGGTCTTTTCCATTGAGGAGGTATTAAATTACAGTATGGAGTTCCTCCAAAAGCGGCCGGAGAAACAACCACATGCAATGGAAGCAATGCCCTGCAGAATGAGCACCAAACCGACGACCCAACTGAGTGCCAAAGCACTGGAAACAGGATCGTAAAAGGAAAGGACTCCGGCGAGTGTGAGCAAAATGCCCAATACCGTAAACCAGCCCCAGCCTCGCACGCCGAGACGCTGAAGGTCAAAGGAACTGACAAACCGGCTGATACCGCCGAACAGCAACCACATGCCAAAAATAAATGGCAAGGAAAGCATAGTAAATGCTTGATTGCAGAGCAGGAAAACCGATAGAAGAACGGTAAAGATACCATCTAACAGAAACCAGCCTGAGCCAAGCATAAAACGCTGTGAAGTCGCAAAAATGACAATATCAACAACGCCTGAGAACAGCATAGCGAATCCCAACATCAAAGATAGACCGCTTAATGCGGCATCAGGTGAAACAAAGCAATATACACCTGCTGCAATAAGCAGAGCTCCGGCGATAACCCACAGGACACGTGATAAAGTTTTATTCATAAAAGATGTCATCCTTCCAATGTGTTTTGCAAGGCAGGGGAGAGGTAAACGATTATTTTATCTCAACCGTTGACTTGGCAGGAAGCTGGCGGGAAGCCTTGGGAACGGAAATGCTCAAGATACCGTTTTCAAACTTTGCTGCAACCTCTGCAGGGTCCACATCAGTACCTACATAGAAGCTACGGCTGCAGGATCCGGCATAACGCTCCTGACGAATGTATTTTCCGTCCTTGTCCTTTTCCTCTTTATCAAGACCCTTGGCAGCACTGATATTCAAACAACCATTTTTCAACTCAACCGAAATCTCATCTTTCTTAAATCCCGGCAAGTCAATATCCAACTCATAAGAGCTCTCAGTCTCCCGTACATCAGTTTTCATCAGGTTCTTTGCGTGTTTACCATAAAGAGGATTATGACCTTGAGGCGCCACCATGGCGAAAGGTTCGTTAAAGAATTCATCAAAAAGATTTTCACCAAAAATACTGGGCAACATAATTCATTCCTCCAATTAAATTTGAAATTATATGTGATCCTGAAGAGCCTATTGACAATTTCTCAAGAACACCATCATTATAGCGCACTTGTTAGCGCTGTCAATACTAGAGTGCTAAACTTTACAAAGAATATTGATTTTATTAACAAAATATACGATAACTTAACCGGAAACATCGATGGTGAACAACGAATGGGGGATCAACCATTTGGAAGTGCCATTCTCATGGCTGAAGATTTGCGCAGCAAATACAACCTGACCATGCAGAATATCGGCAAGCTATACACAAGCTATGCAATGGTCGGATTCAGGTGCAAGGGAGAAATTGGAGCTGCATGAGAAACCATCGAGTGCGGCGGGTGACACTTGATTTAGCGAAATATTTTGATAAATTCAAAGTGGGGGATTGATAATAGTTTTCTGTTGTGATATATTCTGCTTGTGGGCGCTATTTCGCTAAATCAAGATTTAGCGAAATTGGTAGAGCAAATACGCCTCAAATCAACTGTAAACATATAAATAATCATAAAGACTATGTCTTGCAAAAAGCCCGGGTCAACCCGGGCTTTTTGCTTTTCATTGTATTTATTACTTATTCTTTATTGCAAAGTACTGATATAGGTTGCATTTCAGCATGCCATTATACAGCTTACGTTTTTTATCTGCCCGCCGTTCGAAGCTCTGCTCAAAGTCTTCTGCCGAGGAAATGATGTAGTATGCAACCTGCTGACTAGGCTGGAATACATTACCCATCGTCTTATAAAGCTGCTGCACATCTTCGCCAGCCATCAGGCGCTCGCCATATGGCGGATTGGTTACCACAATTGCTTTTTCATCTGGCAATGTGAAATTTTTAACATCTGCCTGTTTCAACTTGATAAGCCCTGCAATTCCGGCTCGTTTGGCATTGGCTTCAGCAATATCCAAAGCTTCACTGTTGATATCACTGCCAAAGGCAATAAAATCAACATCTTTGCGCACCTTTTCTATTGCCTCTTCCCTACCTGCCTGCCATATCTTGGCGGGCAAGCAGTCCCATTTTTCAGCAGCAAAGCGTCGGTAAATACCTGGGGCGATATTTTTTGCCTTATAGGCAGCTTCAATTAAAAAGGTACCTGAGCCACAGAAAGGATCATAAAGCTTTGTATCAGGATAAATCCGAGCAATATCCAAAATCCCTGCCGCCAATGTTTCACGGATCGGCGCAAGGTTCGCAACCTTGCGGTACCCTCGCTTATGAAGTGCAACGCCGCTGGTGTCCAGCATGATGGTAACAAGATCCTTATTGATGGAAAATTGAATTTGTACCGAAGGACCCGTTTCCTCCAACCATGCAACGCCATATTTATGCGATAGCCGTTTAACAGCTGCTTTTTTAATAATGGATTGACAGTCCGGTACGCTGTGAAGCTGTGAGTTTAGGCTCCAACCCTTAACAGGAAAAGCATTCTTCTTACCGATGTATTCCTCAAACGGAATTTTTTCAGCACCATCAATCAGTTGCTGAAATGTTACCGCTCGGAAAGTACCGAGTACAATAAGAACACGCTCAGCAGTACGCAAATACAGATTAGAACGGGCAACGCCTTCTGCATCAGCTAAAAATTCTACTCGGCCGTCGGTAACCGAAATATCCGTAAAACCGAGACGCTTTACCTCTCCACTCAGTACGCTTTCTAAGCCAAAAAGACACGGTGCACATAGTTTATACTGTTGATTTATCATAAGCAGATCCTTCCCGAAAAAGCGGTGGGAAGCCAAACTTGCTTCCCACCGGTTATTACTTAAACCCTTTGATCCAAATCAAATCTGATGGACAATCATTTCTCTATGGGCTGAAGAAGACCGTAGTTGCCGTCTTTCCGGCGGTAAACGACATTGATCTCGCCGGTCTCCGGGCTGCGGAACATGAAAAATGTATGTCCGAGCATATTCATCTGAAGAATCGCTTCCTCTACATCCATCATTTCAACACGGAATTTCTTAGTTTTCACCAATTCCGCAGCAGGAACCGCTTCTTCTAAAATTTCATCAGCTGCAAATGCTGTAAAATCCATCGAAGATTTAAGCCGTTTTTCCAAACGCTCTTTGTTGCGGACAATCTGCTTTTGCAGAACATCGAGCACAAGATCCAAGGAAGTCTGGCGATCATCGGAGGTTCGTTCTGCGCGGAAGAACATGCCATGAGATTGAATGGTTACTTCTACTGTTTCGTCCTCATTGTGATTGGTCACAATGATATTTACCACAGGATCGTCATCAAAAAACTTGCCGAGCTTTTTAAGGCGCTTTTCGGCGTATTCCTTAAAACTGTCACGAATCACGGTCTTTTTTCCAATGTAATTGACGGTCATGATGGTCACTCCTTGCTTGTTTGGTATGAAGACAGGTTTCCCTTTCTCCTATTTAAATTATACCAATCAAGGAGGAAATTTGCAATAGATATTATGCAATTTTGTTAAATAGTTCTCAAATAGCACAAATTCCATCCACAAATACAGCGTCGGGCTTTACAAGTAGGTCGATGGGATCCCTGCTGAATACCAAAAGATCTGCATGCTTGCCTGCCGTAATGGAGCCGACCAGTTCATCAACTCCGGCGGCTTCTGCTGCGCGAATGGTCATTGCCTCTAAAGCTTGCTGCCAGGGCAAGCCGCCAATAACAGCAATTTTTGCCGAGGCGGCAAGAAGATCGATTGGGAAAACCAGTGCATCGGTATTAAATGCAACAGGTACGCCGTCTTCTGCGAGCTTTGCGGCGTTATAGCGTTCCTGATTCCGGAGTTCCGGTTTCGTACGTGCTGAAATGATGGGGCCGACAGAAGCGGCAAAACCGCTGTCCCGCAGAGCTTCGGTAACCAAATGACCCTCGGTACAGTGAATGATGACAGCATCTAAGTCAAATTCCTTGGCAATGCGGATTGCTGTACAGATATCATCGGCACGATGAGCATGAAAATGGGCTTTAACCTTTCGTTCAAGCACCGGCAGAAGCGCCTCACACTTCATATCCAGCTCCGGCGGGTCCGTATCTTCCTCTTCGCGGGATTTTTGCAGATCCTGCTGGTAACGCTTCGCTTTCATCAGCTGCTCACGAATAACAGAAGCAATCGCCATGCGCGTGATGGGCGTTTCTTCTTTACCGTTGTAGACCTTTTTTGGGTTCTCTCCTAATGCGAATTTCATAGCAGAGGGCGCCTTAAGCAACATTTTGTCGGTATAAGTTCCATTTGTATGAAGTACGCAGACCTGACCTGCAACAGGATTGGCACTGCCGGGGCCTACTGAAACTGTAGTAATACCATATTCCAGCGCCTCGCAGAAAGCGCGATCCAGCGGATTGACAGCATCAATGGCACGGATCTGTGGAGTGCAGGGGTCGGTCATTTCATTGGTATCGTCTCCCTCAAAGTCTAAACCGCTTTCCCATATACCAATGTGGCAATGGGAATCTATAAATCCCGGGATAACCAAGCGACCTGCAGCATCATACAGTTCTCTCTCATCACCGCGGTAGATGCCCTCTCCTATTTCTGCAATCATTCCGTCTCTGATAACGATGTAACCATTCTCAATGATGCGACCGTGATCGCAGGTATTAATGTTTGCGTTAATAATGACCATTTTTAAAAAATCCTTTCATATGAAATAAAAAGAGCCGTCGCAGAATGAACTGCCCCCATTTGTTAGATAGTATATCATACTGTCCAGCTTTTTGGGGCCATTTCAAAGTGTCGGTCGGCTTTTTATTGCAACCTTATTCAGGCTCTACTTTTTGGAGCGTCTATTATTATTGCCGCCTCGCCTTGTATCCATAACACGACTGAGATCGGACATCTTATCATCACTGGTACGCTTAAAGCGCGCCATCATGTCTTCAAACGCATCGCCGGTAGAAGGCGGCGTATATGTTTTAGGCTGATAGACATAGGTATTATTTCCGCGGGAACCGCGGCTGTCCCGCTGCGTATCGTGGCTGCGGCTATGATTCGCCGGTTTTGGCTCCGGAGGAAGCAGCGCCTTAATGGAAAGAGCAATTTTATTGTTCTCATTGATGGCAACTACCTTTGCCTTAACACAATCGCCAACCTTCAGGTGTTCGTTGATGTCCTTGACATAGGTGTTTGCAACCTCTGAAATATGCACCATTCCTGAGCCTCCGCCATCTATGTTGATGAATGCGCCAAAATTGGTGATCTTGCTAACCTTTCCTTCTACTACTGTGCCTACACTAAGCTGCATCTAGAGCTGTTCCTCCAAGTCGGTAAAATTACGGGACTATAACGTACACTTTTTCTTCAGGGTCGCAATAATTATTTTCGCCGCGTGCTTCCTGATTAAGATAATAATCGCTGTTTTCCAGCATGCGATTGATCTCTTCATTTTCAGCCTGCTGTGCGGCAACGCGTTGCTGTGCCTCATTCAGAACGGCTCGCATCTGTGCTGCCTCTACCCTGCCTTTTACAAAAAAAACGGCGATGAGCAGAGCGAGGATCACAATCACAAGTGTCAGAAGACGGTTTTTTCGACTGTAACTTGCAGTTTTTTTCATCCTATCTCTCCTTCGCTTTTTCTTTTTGATACTTTATTATACAACGGACCAAGTGCCTTTTTCAAGCTAATTTTGCGGAATTTGCTTTTTGTAGAATATTTATCTTGAACAGCAGATAAACCACGCCGAATCATTTTTATTATAGCCAAGATCGGCTGTAACAAAATGAGCAAAACACGCCGAAACAAGGTAAATAAGCCGTTCAACAGTTGAATGGTCAGAGTACTGACAGTATTGTGATATACCACCCACCCGATAATCACACCAAGAACAATAAAATAGCGCAAGCGACCGGCACTTTTCTGCAAAAGAAAGTTGAAAAGTATAGTGCCGAACAGGACAAAATAGAGAATATCCAAAATAAAATGCAGCTGCACTTGCGCGGGAAATAATTTGCGAATTGAGCAGAAAATATCATATATGAATGACAGCAATAAGCCAAGCAGTATAGACTGAAGAAATGGAATGACGGTTGGGGCGGCAGATGAAAATATCATGCATCGACATACCTCCTTAACGGAACAGCCGACCAAAGAAGCCACCGGTCTGCGGCTGATTGTCTGTGTAGGTTAAACTGATGATTTCACCCTCCAGTGAAAGATCACCGCTTTCTACATCAATGCGGTTGATATGCAAATCATAGCCGTGAATCAAAAGCTCACCAAGTTCAGTCGCCAGTGCAACTGTTTCTTCGTCAAAGCTCTCCACATCAGTAACACCGCTGACAGAAAGCCTCTTACGATCCTCTACTACCATGGTGTGCGGCGCTCCTGTTACCGCAGCGTTTATGCCCTTCATGCCGTCCATTCATTGTCCTCCTTTTTATGTATGGGTGAAACATTGCTACACTATATGCGTCGGTTGGACAAAATATCCAGCAAAAAAGAACAGCCTGCAAACTTTTAAGTATCGCAGACCGTTCTCGTTCTTAAATTGTTTCATGAAACATTTTGGAGGCATTCAGCCAAACAAGCTCATTTGACTGCTTTCCGGCAGAGAAGTAAGCGAACCATGCTCCCGCAGAAGGTCAATAACAGTTTTGCTGACACCGGATCGCGCTGTAATATCATCGATGGAAAGGTATGGGCCTTTCTTCCCTGCCTCTGCCAACGCTGCTGCGGCAGCTCCTCCCAAGCCTTTCAGTGCCGTAAAAGGAAGTCGTAGCTTTTCGCCCTCAAGGCGATACAAAGTGGCATCTGACTGGTACAAATCAACAGGAAGAAGCTCAATTCCACGCAAAAGCATCTCATAGGTGACCTGCAATGTTTCCAGCTGATCCCCTTCCTTTGTTGAAATTTCATTTCCCTTTGCTATAAGCGACAAGATCTTTTGCTTTACAGCCGCAGGGCCGAGAATGGCGGTATTTGCGTCGAAGTCATCGCCTCTTGAGGTAAAGTAAACAGCGTAGAATTCCCGTGGCCGATATACCTTAAACCAGCCCAGACGAACTGCAGCAATAACATATGCAGCCGCATGCGCTTTAGGAAACATATACTTGATTTTGAGACAGCTATCGATGTACCACTGTGGAACATTGTGGGCAAGCATGTCCTGCTTCATTTCTTCGGTCAGCTTTTCCGGTGCCTTGCCCTTACGGGTAATCTCCATGATATTAAAGGCAAGCTTCGGTTCCAGCCCATGATGCAGCAGGTAAGTCATAATGCTGTCTCGGGTACCAATGACCTCGGAAATGGTACAGGTACCGTTGCGGATAAGATCTTGGGCATTTCCCAGCCATACATCGGTACCATGGGATAGACCGGAAATCTGCAAAAGATCGGAGAAGGTTTTTGGTTTTGCCTCCAGAAGCATTCCTCGTACAAAAGGTGTACCCATCTCCGGCAGTGCCAGTGTGCCATTGGTTATGCCGATATCATCTAATGTGATCCCCAGCGCCTCGCAAGAGGTAAACAGAGTATAAACAGCCGGGTCATTGGTGGGGGTATCATTGATCTTCAAGCCGGTATAGTCCTCGAGGTGCTTATACAATGTGGGAACTACATGCCCCAGCTCGTCCAGCTTCAATATCGTATCATGCAGCGAATGAAAATCGAAGTGAGTGGTAATGATATCAGAATTGGGATCATCCGCAGGGTGCTGCACCGGGCAGAAATCATACACCTCGTATTCATTGGGAACAACGACCATTCCGCCCGGGTGCTGCCCAGTGGTACGCTTAATGCCGGTACAGCCCTCGATCAGTCGGTTTTCCTCAGCATTTGTTACCGTCTGACCCCGTTCCTCCAAAAAATGCTTCACATATCCGAAAGCGGTCTTGTCCTTCACGGTACTGATGGTGCCTGCCTTAAATACATGGTCACGTCCGAACAGTTCTTCGGTGTACCGATGTGCACGAGATTGATACTCGTTGGCAAAATTCAAGTCAATATCTGGCTCTTTGTCTCCATCAAAGCCGAGAAATGTCTCAAACGGAATCTCGTGCCCGTCTTGATACATTTCTTCCCCACAGATCGGACAGTTTTTATGTGGCAGATCAAAGCCGGAGCCATAACTGCCATCGGTAATAAACTCACTATACTTGCACTTTCGGCAAAGGTAATGGGGCGCCAATGGGTTTACCTCCGAAATACCAGCCATAGTAGCAACAAAGGAGGAACCGACCGAACCACGGGATCCGACCTGATAGCCGTCCTCATTAGAACGGTAAATCAGCTTTTGGGCTATCATGTACAGTACTGCGAAGCCATGCTTGGTAATAGAATCCAGTTCACGCTTCAAGCGCTTTTCAACAATCTCAGGCAAAGGGTCTCCGTACATTTCCTTGGCGCGAGTGGTGGTAATTCGAATAAGGTCCTCCTCTGATCCTGGTATATTAGGGGGGTAGGTTCCTTTGGGAATCGGTCGAACATAATCCACCATTTCGGCAATCTTTCGGGGATTATCAATAACGATCTCCTTTGCGGTTTCCTCCGGAAGATAGTTGAATTCAGCCAGCATTTGGTCTGTGGTACGGAAATAAAGCGGTGCCTGATTATCGGTATCCTTAAAGCCGCTGCCTGCCATCAGTATTTCGCGGAAGCGACCGTCTCTTTCGTCCATAAAATGCACATCGCCTGTAGCAACAACAGGAATGCCAAGATGCTTGCCTAGCTTGAGTACCGTGATATTGAAATCCTGCAACGCCTTTTCGCTTCGCACCTCCCCATCACGCAACATAAATAAGTTGTTGCCAATGGGTTGAACCTCAAGATAATCATAAAAGGAGGCAATTTCACAGAGCTCGCTCCATTTTTTCCCGTCACGGATTGCTTTGAACAGTTCGCCTGCCTCACAGGCGGAACCAACAATAAGACCTTCTCGATACTTTGTCAGCAGGCTTTTCGGGATGCGAGGCTTTTTATAGAAGTAATCCAGATGGGAAGAAGAAATAATCCTGTACAGGTTCTTAAGGCCGACTTGGTTTTTTACCAACAAGACTATGTGGTAAGGGTGGGTCTTAGTAGAATTCTGCTGACCCATAGAGTGATTGATTTCAATAACCTTTGTAATGTGCTTTTCCGAGGTAAGGGTTTGGAGCATTTTGAGGAATATCTCTGCCAAAACACGAGCATCATCATCAGCGCGGTGATGATGCTTTTGCTCCACACCCAGATGCTCGGCAAGAAAATCCAACTTATGCTTTTTCAGCTCAGGGTACATGGCTCGACCCATTACAAGGGTGTCGATCTGAACAGGGTCCTCTTCCCTGCCGCAGCGTTGGATTGCCGCACGCAGAAAACTCATATCAAAATCAGCATTATGAGCGACAAAAATATCGCAGCCATTACAAAAACGGAAGAACTGTTCCAATGCCTCCTGCTCGAAAGGGGCATCTGCCACCATCTCATTGGTAATGCCGGTAAGGCGGGTAATCTCCAAAGGAATCGTTTTCTCCGGATTTACGAATATGTCAAAGGACTCCGTTACAACACCTTTTTCAATCTTTACCGCCCCTATTTCAATAATACGCTCAGTTGCAGCAGAAAGACCTGTGGTTTCCAAATCGAATACAATATAGGAGCCATCAATATCTGCATCTGTTTTACCCTTGACGGCTGGCAGCATATCATTGACAAAATATCCCTCAACACCATAGATTGCCTTAAAGTCAGGGTCTTTTGCGCGTATTTCCTCAACTGTTTTCATTACCTCTGGGAATGCCTGTACAACACCATGGTCTGTGATTGCAATTGCTGGGTGTCCCCAATCATGGGCACGGCGGACAAGCTTTTCTGCGGGCGTCACCGCGTCCATGGCAGACATGGTGGTGTGCAGGTGCAACTCAACACGTTTGACCGGCGCATCATCAGTAACAATATTTTTTTCAACGGTATTGATATTGCGCGGGCGCATAACCATGTCACGGTCATATTTATCGTAGGAAATATCGCCCTGCACCAAAATGGTATTACCGACCTTCAGAGTATTCAGCTTAGGCTCATTTTTAATTTCGTCAAAGATCTTAAGATTGATGGAACCGGTGTAGTCTGTGATGGAAATGCTCATAATAAAGTGGTTTTTATCCCGCGTGACGCGGCTTTCCATCGAGAAAACATCACCCCAAATAACAGCAGAGCCGCTGTCCACTCCCAGAGTAGAAATAGGGACAGGTGCACCCTTAATAAGCCGGTAGCTTCCGATTGGCTTTTTGGTTGCTTCAATGTAAGGAACGTTCGCTTTTTCTTTCTTATCAATATGTTTTTTGGTAATCGGATTAGATGCAGCAGAATCCAACACCTTCTCCTCAGGCGGAATCGATGCTTCTTCCCATGGCGGTGCCTCCTCCGGGATTGGCAAAGCTTCGGAAATAACCTCTTCTGCTGTAAACGAAACAGATTGCTCCACGGGCTTCAGTTCATAATCCGGCACCGGAATAAAGCTTACCTGCGGGCGAACTCCAAACAAAGCTTCGGCCTGTGCAGCAATTTTTGCAGTAAGTGAAAGTGGTTCAAGAAAACAAGCGATTTGTTCCGGCAAACGGACCGCAAACCGGTTTTCCGCAAAAGATACCTCGGAGCGGATAAAAAAGCCATTAACCGGCTCATTGGCGCCTTTCAAGTAATCTATAAGAAGCGGAAAAGCATCTTCATTCATCATTTCAGGCAGATAACGAGCTGTAATGGAAACAGAACGCACAGAAAGTCCCTTCGCAAGAATGCGTTGGGACTCCGAAATAACAGCATAAGGAATTAACCCGGCAGGGGAAACTGTCACATGAACCGCATTGTCCTCGGTAGCGATTACAAGTCCGCTTACCTCACTGTCCAAAAGAACCTGATCAATATTCTTTTCTCCTATGTATTTTCTAAATACATCATTAAATCTCTGCAAAGCAATTCTCCTTTACAGCCTTTCAATTTCATCTAACAATGCCTTAGTAACCTGCTCTGGTTTAACCTTGTAAAGCGGCTTGCCCTTGGCAAACAGCAGAAATTCTCCATTACCGCCCGCTACACCAAGATCTGCATCAGCCGCTTCGCCGGGACCGTTTACTGCACAACCCATCAGGGCGACTTTTACGTTTTTGCGAATACCGATCAGCGCTCGTTCCGTTTCCTCTGCAATTCGTATTAAATCAACATGGCAGCGCCCGCAAGTGGGACATGAAACGAACTGAATTCGATTGTCTAGCCCCAAAGAAGTCAGCAAATCATGGGCAGCATGCACTTCCCGGACTGGATCAGCAGTAAGAGAAACACGAATAGTATCGCCGATGCCCTCACACAGCAATCCTCCTATACCGGCGGACGATTTGATGATACCCATGCGCTCGGTACCGGCTTCTGTGACACCAAGATGTAGCGGACAATCGGTTTTTTGCGCCAAAATCCGGTTGGCTTCCACTGTTGTAATAACATCACTTGATTTGACCGCAATAAGATAATCGGTAAAATTACGCTCCTCAAGCATTTCTATATGCATCATTGCCGATTTGACCAATGCTTCCGCCGTAGGGCGACCGTATTCTTGCAAAATACTCTTTTCCAATGATCCGCTGTTGACGCCAATGCGAATGGGAATATGCCGTTCACGGCAAGCATTCACCACAGCATCTACTTGATCTTTTCCGCCGATATTGCCCGGGTTGATCCGGATCTTATCAACGCCTGCTTTCGCTGCTTCGATTGCCAAACGATAGTCAAACTGAATATCGGCAACAAGCGGGATATCCACCGCCTGCTTAATGGAAGAGATAAGAGAAACATCTTCCATGGAAGGGATCGCAAGCCGGACAATGTCGCAACCGGCGTCCTTTAGCGCCCTTGCTTGTGCAATGTTTGCTGAAAGATCGCCTAATTTCGCACACAGCATGGACTGTACCGCAATAGCATGACCCGATCCGATCGCAACATTGCCAACGGTAACAGTTCTTGTGTTTCTACGCAGCATGACACTTCCCTCCCTTTTTTCATCGAACCAGTTTAAGAATGTCGCTGAATGTAACAATGGCTATCATACCAAGCAGCAGGATAATGCCAATACGGTGAATCCAGCCCTCCACCTTGGGCGAAACAGGACGGCGGAAAATCATTTCAATCAATACAAACAGAATGCGACCGCCATCCAGTGCCGGCAACGGCAGCAGGTTAAACATTCCTACATTGATCGCGATATAAGCAACCAGCAGCAGGAATGTACGCATTCCTTGAGAGGAAGCCTGTGAGATAACAGTTGCTGTCCCAACGGGACCGCTGATTGCCTGCAGCCCATAACGACCGGAAAGAATATCTATGACGGAATACCACACTTGCTTAACCAAGGAAAATGTCCAATGCCATGCATAACTTAGTGTGTTGCCAAAGGTAACCGGATTGCCGAGAAACTTAAAGTCCATATGCATGCCGGTCACGCCTTCTGCAAGTTCCTCAGTCTTAAAAGGAACGGTTACTTCCATCGTCTCACCATCACGGATCAAAGTAAAGTCAATTACTCCGTCCTGGTCACGGAGCATTTGGAAGGTTGCATCTCCGTAAAAACGCGTATTATAGCCGTTGACTTTGATGATTTCATCGCCAACTTGCAGATAATTTGCAGAAACGGAGTCCTCATCAAATACCGCGACGGTGGTTGTTCCGATCAACCCTGACATCGCAGTAACAACAATTAGAATAATAAAGCCGAGAACGACATTCATAAATGCTCCAGCAGCCATAATGATAAAGCGCTGCCATGCCGGCTTTTCATAGAGGGGGTCCCCTTCTGCTGTGGAAACGATCTCCTCACGCACGACAGCACCGCTGCCGGCATCGTCTTCTCCCTCCATAGCTACATAACCGCCAATGGGCAAAGCTCGAATGGAATATTGCGTGCCGCGCTTGACTGTACTCCACAGCTTGGGGCCCATGCCAAAGGAAAACTCCTCCACCTTGACACGAAAGAGCTTTGCAAACAGGAAGTGACCGGCCTCATGCAGAGTAATGATAATACCGAATACCAGAACGGTAAGAAGAATGGTTTTCAAAGCAGCCTCCTGTGTTTAGGATTAAAAAGCAATAGGCAGATAAACGGCAATAAAATAAACTGCAGGTGCAATGAACAGAACGCTGTCAAAGCGGTCTAGTACGCCGCCATGCCCCGGCATAAGATTGCCGTAGTCCTTAATGCCATATGTACGTTTGATGATAGAAAAAGATAGATCCCCAACAACACTGATCAGTGCCAGTAAAGGTGTCAGCCAACAAATTCGGCCAAAATGCAGCGTGAGAGGCGTGGTAAGATATCCGATTCCCTGCGAGGAAAGCTGATTGATAAGCGCCATAATTCCTATATTGCCCAAAATAGCAAACAACAATCCGCCCAAAAGTCCCTCTACGGTTTTTTTAGGGCTGATTTCCGGACATAATTTGTGCTTCCCGAAAAGTATACCGGTAAAATAGCCACCGATATCACTCCACCAAGCGCTCCCCAACAGGAAGGCAAGGTATAGAATACCCTGCTCATTCCCCAAACGATCTCGAAACAGCAAAATAAGGCCAAACACGACCGGAAGGCCAATGCCCATCAATAAAACATAGGATCCTTCCCGGATAGTAAAGGTTTTATGGTGTTCCAAGATATATGCAAATACCAGCACGACCAATACATAAAGTGCAGGCATGGCATATTCCCTGCCCTGCGGTACCAGCAGAATACAAACAGCAAACAGAGTGCTGTACAGAGTCACTCGCCAATGCGTCTTAGTAATCCCTGCCGCATGGTGAGCCTCATAAATACCAATCGCTGCAAGTGCCGTAATAAATAAGTTAAAGACAATGGTATCATAAAATGCAATTGCGACAGACAGCACAGCAAGCCCGACCAGCGCAGAAATAATACGTGTTTTCATTTAATTCCTCCAAAACGCCGATCTCTACCTGCATATTCCCACAGTGCTTCATTCAAATGCTGTGGGGTAAAGTCCGGCCAAAGCACGTCCATAAAGACAAATTCCGAGTAGGCACTTTGCCATAGCATAAAGTTGGAGAGGCGTTCTTCTCCACTGGGACGAATAATAAGGTCCGGATCTGGCTGTCCTGCAGTATAAAGACAGTTCTCCAAGTCCTCAGAGGTGAGCTGCAACGGATTTCCTTCTCCCATCATACAGCGCTGCGCCAGCGTACGGGCAGCATGCAGCAGCTCTTCCCTTCCGCCATAATTAACTGCAAGATTTACAGTAAGTGCGGTAAAATGTGCGCTTGCCTTTTCTGCCCGATCGATGGCCGATTGCAGATTTTCACTCAAACGACTTCTATCGCCAATGATTCGCAGACGGATCTCCTCCTTAACATACCTTTCGCTGTCATCAAGGTAACGCTGGAGCATCTGCATAATGACCGCAACCTCGTGTGCCGGACGTTTCCAGTTTTCAGTGGAAAAGGCATACACAGTCAGATATCTAACGCCAATTTGCTTGCAATACCGGGCGATATCCATAAAGACCTCACTGCCACGGCGATGGCCATACTCGCGTGCCATGCCCCGTGCTTTAGCCCAGCGCCCGTTCCCGTCCATGATGATACCGATATGCTGTGGAAGATATTCCGCAGGGGGAGGCAAAGCTCCTTTAGCCTTTGGTTCTGTCTGCATGGCGTTTTCTCCCTTGCTCATAATTCAAAATCAGCCCCACCAACCGAGAGCGACCGGTGGAGCTGATGTGACATTGACTGAATTAAGCTGCTTAAACGGACATGATCTCTTTTTCTTTTTCCGCAATAACCTTGTCAATCTCGGCAATGAACTTATCGGTCATCTTTTGGCACTCATTTTCGAGATTTTTCAAATCGTCTTCGGTGATCTCGCTTGATTTCTTCATTGCTTTCAGCCTTTCATTGGCATCACGGCGAATGGAACGAATTGCGACCTTGGATTCCTCACCCATCTTAGAAATGCTCTTGGCAAGCTCCTTTCTGCGTTCCTCTGTAAGCGGAGGGAACAAAAGGCGCAGAACAGATCCGTCATTATTGGGGTTGATGCCGATATCGGATGCTTGAATTGCTTTCTCGATGGATTTAAGGGTAGACTTATCATATGGCTGGATAACCAGCGTGCGCGCTTCGGATACAGAAACAGCGGCAAGCTGATTGACACGGGTCGGCACGCCGTAATAGTCTACCTCCAGTTTATCCAATACTGCAGGGTTGGCACGCCCTGCACGGATCGCGGCAAGCTCCTCTCGCAGGACGGAAATTGTCTTGGTCATTTTTTCTTCGTGTAATTTCAGTTCGGGGTTCATTCTTTTATTCCTCCTTCACAATTGTTCCAATATCATAACCGCATAGCGCGCGGCAAATGTTCTCCGGATCGGACAAATCAAATACAACAATGGGGATTTTGCTTTCGCGGCAAAGAGATGCAGCTGTCATATCCATGACATTAAGGTTCTGTGCCAGCACCTGCGAAAAGCTGACCGTGCTGTATCGCTTGGCATCTGGATACTTTTTGGGGTCTTTATCATAGACGCCGTCTACCATTGTCGCCTTTAGAATGGCATTGGCATCAATCTCAGCCGCCCGCAGTGCCGCTGCGGTATCGGTGGAGAAGAAAGGATTGCCGGTGCCGCAGCCGAAAATCACTACCCGGTCTTTCTCCATATGTCGCACAGCACGGTTGCGGATATATGGTTCTGCAAATTGCTCCATGGTGATGGCTGTCTGCACTCGAACAGGTACATCTAGCGATTCAAGAGCATCTGCCAAGGCCAACGCATTGATGACTGTGGCAAGCATACCCATGTGATCCGCTCTGGTACGATCCATTTTGCCGCTGGTACGTCCACGCCAAAAGTTGCCGCCGCCGACCACAATTCCCATTTGAACACCCAGTGACTGGACTGCAGTTTTGATGTTTTTGCAAATCTCCAGTACTACATCATAATCGATTCCGCTGCCCTGCTTGCCGGCAAGAGCTTCCCCGCTCAGCTTCAAAACGACTCTCTTATAACGTAATTCCAGTGGACTGTAATGACTCAATCTATATTCCCCCTCCGGTTATTCATGCAACTTCCTGTTTATTATACATGAATAGCACAAATCAGTAAAGACCAATCGAAAGATAAATCTTGAATAATTTATGAAAGCAGCCCCGTTGCACCTCCGCGGTCACGCAGCAAAGAAATCATTCCATCCGTGCATTCTACGGTACCATCGGCAAATATCCACATTGCCTCCCAGCCCATCTGCTCCGCCATTGTTCTGGATCGTTCATATGGCATAGTATAAAGCGTTGTAGAAGCAAGATCAGCAATGCCGCTATCCGGTGTAATGACAGTAACCCCGCGATAATAATCAGCCGGCATAAGCGTATCGGGATCAATAATATGATGAACACGCTGTTCTCCCACCATATAAAAACGTTGATAATCTCCGCTGGTTACAACACAAGTATTTTTGACATAAGCCACATCGACTGAATTACCGCCATTCAATTCATCTGCAGTGAAAGGATCTTGTATTCCGACTCCCCAACTTGATCGAACTCCATCAAGAGGTGGGTCTCCGGCAACCACATTTCCTCCTGCGCTGACAATGAAAGAAGTAAAGCCGGCTTCATAGACCTCTTGACAGGCTAACTGCGTGGCATACCCCTTCGCCACAGCACCTACATCAAGGCTCATTCCATCCCTTGCAAGATACACTGTACCTGCCTCCCGATCAACGATTACATCAGACATATTGCAAAGAGGGAGCTTTTCCTGCAGTTTGTCCATCTGCGGCAGCTTGGCATCAGACGCATCGGCAGAATAACGCTCCATATAACTGTGCCAAATAGCAAGCACCGGTCCCAGTGCGATATTCACTTTTCCGTCGGTTTTCTCGTACCATTCCTGACAAAACTCTATTAGATCCAAAATCTCTTTCTGCACTGCAACCGGCTGAATACCGGCATTATCATTGATTGTTTTAATGTTGTTTTCGCCGGAATATTCATAATATATATCATAGAGATGACTCAACTCCTCCATGCGAGACTTGATCTGACCGGCATAGCGGGAAAAATCTTCTTCACTTTTACTATATCCGATGATTTGAACAATCGTATCAAAAGTACCGTAGAATTGCGCTGAATACTTGGTATAGCCGGTTTGCGGTACATTGGATTCGCCGCAGCCGGTTAGAAGGATCAGCGCTGCAGCAATAAATGAGAACATTTTTTTCATTATTCTTCTCCATCAAATTTATTTGGTTTATATTGTACTATATTTGGGGTAAAGAAATCAATCACTGTATTCCCAAGAAATACATACTCAACAAAAAGTGTGCAGTTACAATCAACAGATATACCGAATATCGATATATATTTTTCAGCATATTTACAAAATAGACACACACGTCTTGCGATTTTCCGTACAAAATGATATGATAAATGCGTATCGTTCAAAAAATCTATCGATACATACAATCCAAGGAGGAAAAGAAGAAATGAAAAAAGTAATTGCGATCCTTTTGGTTGCGATGATGGCTCTTTCTCTGGTAGCCTGCGGCGAAAAGCCCGCTCCTACCCCTGATCCTGCGCCTACCGCTTCCACCTACAAGACCGGTCTTGGTATGGTTACTTCCATGAGTGGTACCGATGCCGAGGATGAAGATCCCGCCAAGACCCAGGCTGATGTTACCGTTTGTGAAGCTACCTTCGATCAGGACGGCAAAATCGTTGCCATCTCCTTTGATGTTGTACAGGCAAAGGCCACCGTTGATGCTGACGGCGTTGTTACTGTTGCCGAGGATGTCAAGACCAAGCGTGAGCTGGGCGATGACTACAACATGAAGAAGTACGCCGATCCTGCAGCTGTCGGTGAGTGGTATGAGCAGGCTGCTGCTCTGGAAGCCTACTGCATCGGCAAGACCGCTGCTGAGGTTGCCGGTATGCCTTTGGGCGAGAACGCTCACGGCTATACCGATGCTCCTGCTGCTGAGGAGCTGAAGAGCTCCTGCACCATCTCTGTTACCGCTTTCCTCAATGCGCTGACCAAGGCTTATGACAATGCTACCACTGAGTACACTGGCTATGCTAAGGCTGGTCTGGGCATGGTTACTTCCATGAGCGGCACCGATGCTGAGGACGAGGATCCTGCTAAGACTCAGGCTGATGTTACTGCTGTTGCACTGGCTCTGGATGCTGAGGGCAAGATCGTTGCTATCTCCATCGATGTTGTTCAGGCTAAGGCTACTGTTGCTGAGGGCGTTGTCACCGTTGCCGAGGGCGTTAAGACCAAGCGTGAGCTGGGCGATGATTACAACATGAAGAAGTATGCCAACCCCGCCGCTGTTGGTGAGTGGTATGAAGAGGCTAATGCTTTCGAGGCTTATTGCATCGGTAAGACTCCCGCAGAGGTTGCCGGCATGGAGCTGGGGCCGAACGCTCATGACCATACCGATACTCCTGCTGTAGAGGAGCTGAAGTCCACCTGCACCATGTCCGTCACTGCTTTCCTGCAGGCGATTGAGAAGGCTGCTGCTAACGCCAAATAATTTAGCATAGCCTCCAAAAGCGCTGAAATTTAGAGCTGCACCCCATTTTTTAGACAGTATGGTATGCTGTTTAGGAAATGGGGTGTTATGTTATGCCAAAAGGAATGTCCCGAAATAGAAGATATACAGCCGAATTCAAGAAGTTGGTGATGGGAATTTCGGGGATTGCTTTAAATTTCTGACGCTCAAATTTTAATAATCATGTTTTATTCATTTCTGTGCATAATACTTATTGGTTCAGCAGAACCTAATAAACAATGCACGGAGGAATGAAGATGAAACGTTTTTTTGCAGTCCTACTTTGTTTTACAATGGTATGTGCAATGGTTGCCTGCAACAACAGTACACCAAATAACGAAAACAATAACAATGGCGGCACAAATGACGACAATCACGGTACAAACGCCACAAACGATAAGGCATACCGCATGGGTCTGGGCTTGACAGTCGAATCCACCGTCAGCCCTGCAGAGAACGATGACAATGGTAGCGCAAAGGCTGCAGTAACCACTTGCGCTCTGCTGCTGGACAATGAAGGAAAGATCATTTCGGTTACATTCGACTGTATAGAGGCTTCTGCCAACTATAAAACCGGTGGTGATGTAACCTGGGAGAATAACATTAAGAGTAAACGAGAGCTGGGCAGCAATTATGGCGTGAAAAAGTATTCCTCCATCGGAAAAGAGTGGTATGAACAGGTAGACGCGCTGGAGGACTATTGTATTGGAAAAACAGTAAGCGATGTATCGTCCATGCAAATGAAAGAGGTTGATGGAAGACAAGGAGTTCCAGCAGCCGCAGAGTTATCTTCTTCCTGCACCATTTCCTGTACGCAGTTTATTGCTGCACTGAAAAAAGCGGAAAAGAATGTAATGTAAAATATCTTTACAGAATTGCATAAAAGCGGTGTGGTCTGGAGGCTGCACCGCTTTCTCTATTTCGCCGCAAAGACCGGTTGACTTCCCTACTCTTTATATTGTGACACACATAGCTGAGCACATTGACAGACCAACATCTTTAAGCTATGATGAATATACAAAATAACCCACCGACCATGGAGGTATCATTATGAGCAGAATCATTACAGTTGGTCGAGAATTTGGTAGTGGCGGTCGCGAAATCGGTCATAGAGTTGCAGAAAGCTTGGGGATTGCCTATTACGACCATGAGATCGTTACAGAACTGATCCGCCGAACAAAACTTGCGGAGGAATATATCCGTAGCATTGAAGAAAAAAATCCCATACCCGTTTTTTCTATTACTACAGGGCGTACCTTTCTTTCTGTCAATAATCCATTAGCGGATCAACAGGTTTCTGTTCTGTCCGAGGAAGGGCGTATTATTCAGGAGATGGCAGAAAAGTCAGACTGCGTAATTGTCGGTCGTCGTGCCGATTATATCCTTCGTGATAAAAACCCGTTGCGCTTGTTCATCTATGCCGACATGAACTATAAGATGGAACGCTGCCGTGAGAGAGAAAACTTTGACGAGAAAATTACCGATAAACAGCTTCGTATGAAAATACAAAGCGTTGACAAGGAACGCGCCAAATACTATGAGTTCATGACAGGGCAAAAATGGGGCGATAAAGCAAACTATGATATCTGCCTCAACACTTCATCGCTTGGGGTTGAAAACGCCGTACAGAGCATTTTAGCGCTTCTGGGATAGATCACATCGATTCCTTCTCCAGCTCAAAATACAAAAACTATAGTATATTTCATTTACTCCCCAGATTTATACAGTGAGCAGAATCACTGTTTAGGTCCGGGGAGCATGTTTATTATATAATCCAAAGATCTTTTGTTATACAAAAGCGACCGGCAGTTTTTCTGCCGGTCGGGAAAACTCAATATATTTTCACTCTCTTGCTCATGAAAGCAGCTTGACTGAAATGAACATGATAAGCGCAATTACAATGATAATGGGTAGAAAGGTAAGCAAAGCCGAAATAACCATTGCTGGCAAATCACCTTTTTCCAAATTTTCTTTGGAAAAAGGATTGTCGTCCTCAGGCTTGGTTTGAGAGCCATAATCCCTTCCCTCTTCTTCCGGCTGAGAGTCCTTCATCTTTTCAAGGTATTCCCTATTGCGATGATTCATGGTATCCATTGCGCGCTTTTGACGTTCCTTAAAAATCATAGCTTCTCCTAAAATTCCCGCTTAGAGATTATCCTTGAGGATATGATGACACGCTACGAAATGGTTGGGACGGATCTCCTCCATTTCAGGGGTGACCATCTTGCAGATCTCAGTACAATACTTGCAGCGGGTGTGGAACTTACAGCCCTTGGGGGGATTGACAGGGCTGGGAATATCCCCTTCCAAAATGACCAATTCACGATCATCGTCCACATTAGTGGTAGGAATAGCGCCCAACAATGCTTCGGTGTAGGGGTGCAATGGATGATCAAACAGCTCCTGAGACTCAGCCTGCTCCACCATATTGCCCAAATACATTACGCCGATACGGTCGGAAATATACCGTACAACAGATAGGTCATGGGTAATAAACAGATAGGTCAGGTTCTGATGTTCTTTCAGATCGCTGAGCAAATTGATAATCTGCGACTGAATGGAAACGTCCAATGCTGAAACCGCCTCGTCGCAAACAACAAACTTAGGACTGGTCGCAAGACTGCGTGCAATGCCGATTCTCTGACGCTGACCGCCGGAGAACTGGTGAGGATAGCGGTGGAGGAAGTAGGAAGCCAAACCGCATTCTTCCATGATCTCCATGATTGCATCTTGCAGTCTGGGGCTGTTTTTGGTATAAAAACCGTGCGAAACCAAACTTTCACCGATGATTTGACCGACAGACATACGAGGATTCAGCGAAGAATAAGGATCCTGGAAGATGAGCTGCAGGTCACTGCGCAACTGCCGCATCTCCTCATACTTCAGGCGTGCAAGGTCAATACCGTCATCACGATACCCCTCATACTTCTGGAAGCGCTCGTCGTCCTTATAGGGTTCACGCATCTTGTCAAGCACTTCGTGCTCTGCTGCAATCTCCTTTTCGACCTCAGCAATCTGTGCCTGAATCTCATCTACCTTCTTTTGAGCTGCCTCCGCCTTTGGGGAATCCTCCGAAGACTTGTAAAGGATATCAGCCAAATCAACCGAAAGCTCTCTCTCCTTGAGATGAAGCTTATGCAATTGTTTGGAGAGCTTATTGATCTTGAGGAACTGCTCCGAAACAGGCGCCAAATCCTCCACTACAATGAAACCGCCGATGACATTCGTTATATCCAACAGTGCATCATGGGCTTTCTTCTTAGCAGCAGCCAAGTCATTATGATGCTTCAGTTTATCCTCATCACTCATAGCGTCATATTCCGCCTGAAGATGATCCCTTTTTTCTTCCAGCTGAGCCAAATGCTTACGGCGCTTATCCAGCGTCTTGATGGTCTCGCGGATATATTCGGGGCACAATTCATCAATGGTGCGACCATAGTACATAGTACGACCATCAGTTTGCGGATAAACCTGCAAAATGGTACGGCCAAAAGTAGACTTGCCGCAGCCCGACTCACCTACCAAACCAAAGGTTTCGCCCTCATAAATCTCAAGGTCGATGCCATCGTTGGCTTTAACATACATTCCGCGCTTTTTAAGCGGGAACCACTGTTTCAGATTGCTGATGCGGAGCAAAACTTTTTTATCATTTGACATTTTGTTTTCTCTCCTCCTTGTTCGGGTAATAGCATCTGATGTGGTGTTCTTCGGTCAGATGAGTCATTGGCGGCTCTGCCTCATGGCATTTTTCTGTGGCATACTTGCAGCGGGGAGCAAACTTGCAACCCTTGGGCAGATCCAACGGATGCGGAACTGCTCCCGGAATCGCCTCCAAACGCTGATTGGTCGGCGTATCCAAGCGAGGAATGGAAACCAGAAGTCCTTCTGTATAGGGGTGAGAGACCTCGGTTTTGGGATCAAACAGCATCTTTGCAGGAACACGCTCAACGACCTGACCGCAGTACATAACCGCTACATAGTCTGCCATCTGATTAATAACGCCCAGATCGTGAGTAATGAACAGAATGCTGGTTCCGTTTTCACGTTTCAGATCATTCATAAGGCGCAGAATCTGTGCCTGAATGGTCACGTCCAACGCTGTGGTCGGCTCATCTGCAATCAGCAGTTTAGGACGGCAGGCCAACGCCATTGCAATCATAACACGCTGTCTCATACCGCCGGAAAGCTGATGCGGATATTGTTTTGCAACAATCTCCGGGTTCGGAATCTTTACCTCGCGTAGCAGATCTACAGATTTTGCAGCGGCTTCCTTCTTGGACATGCCTTGGTGAATAATGAACGGCTCCGAAAGCTGCCGCTCGATAGAGAAAACGGGGTTAAGACTGGTCATCGGCTCCTGGAATATGACAGAAATATCATTGCCGCGAATCTTATACATTTCGCTTAGCGGAATCTTGGTAAGATCAACGCCGTTAAAGAGGATCTGACCGCCGGCAATATAGCCGTTGCCGTCCAGCAGGCGCAGGATACTCATTGCAGATACACTCTTGCCGGAGCCGGACTCGCCTACTACGCCAAGGGTTTTTCCCTCTTCTACTGTGTAAGATACATTGTTTACAGCCTTTACTGTGCCGCGTTTGGTATCAAAGAAGGTATACAGGTCGATAATTTCAAGCAGTTTTTTCTCGTTTTCCATAATACACCCTCCTTATCTTTCATTCGACTTCGGATCCAGCGCATCGCGCAAACCGTCGCCGATCAAGTTGATGCAAACGCAGGAAAGACCGAAAATCAGACCAACAAATACCCAGTTCCACCAGTAGTTCTGGATAATAACGCTGTTATTGGCATTGGAAAGCATATTACCCCAAGTGGGTGTGGGAGCTGGAATACCAAATCCCAAGTAAGAAAGTGTACTCTCTGTCAGCATGGAGGTACCAAACGACAACGTGATGGAAACCAACACGACGGACATAACATTAGGAATAATGTGCTTAAAGATGATCTTGTTTTCCTTAACGCCGATAGTCTTTGCCGCAGTAACATATTCCATTTCACGCTGGGCAAACATCTGTGCACGCACCTGACGGCAAAGTCCCGGCCACGACAGTAATCCCAAAATAACCATGATAATATACATTCGCTGTTCTACGCTTACCTGAGAGCCAAGCACCGCAGAGAGGATCATGGCAAATGGAATGAACGGCATACTGGAAACGACCTCCGCGACACGCATGATCGCCATATCAAGGAAACCGCCGAAGTAGCCGGCGATGCCGCCCAACAGAATACCGATGATGGTAGAAATAACAACAGACAAAGCACCAATGGTCATGGTCATCTTACCGCCATTTACCAAGCGTGCGAAGATATCACGTCCAAGGTCGTCGGTTCCCAGCAGGAACCCCTTGAGGCCCCAAGTGTGCATCTTACCGTTGGCGTCTATTGCGTAGTTCTGATAATACCCGGTAAAGATATTCTTCACGTCCACAGAGTCATTGGTCAATTCCGTAGGAACATTGATCTGCTTGTAACGGTTGTGACCCCAAGAGGAAGCATTACCGTCCTCCAGAACAGCAGTATAATGATAACGACCGCCTTCAATCTTAACAGGCTTAGCAGTAAATTGCGGAATGGCTCCCTCGCCACGAGTGGTAACACCCCAGGTAAGAACGGTACCGTCATTCTTCAGTGCTGCAACGGAGTTTGCGGTAGCCGCAATGGATACCACGCCGCTCTTTGCACCTGCAGGAATATCGGTTGCCAGCAAGGAGGTTGCCTTATCGCCGGAATAAGCCACAGAACCATCGTCCAGCAAAACAATATAAGCGGTATCTGTCAAAGCAGCGTCCACCACATGCCCATCGTACAGCTCTTTATCCATACCGATATCGGCAAAGTTCGCATTGCCCCAAAGGAGCAGACGGTTGTCATCGGTAAGAGCTGCGGAGAACTGATGGGAGGCAAATACCTTGGTGATCTTGAAGTTATGGAAACGATTGTTTTCGGAAAGCTCCTGCGGCAGCTTAGTCTGGCCCAAACGGGCGTTGCCCCAGCAGTAAACAGTTCCTTTATCGTCCACAGCCACAATGTGGTCAAAACCGGCAGCGATCTGCGTAATCTTCGCCTTCTGAACCTCCTTCGGAACATCAGCAACGTCGATTACACGGGAAACCTTGGTTTTACCCCAAACATAAACATTACCGTTCACATCTACACCGGCGGAGAAGTTGGATCCGACCGAAATATCGGCGATGCCCTCATTCTCCAGTTCTTTGGGATAGTCCATCATGGAATATCCGGGGGAAACATTAACCAGCGTGCTGTCCTGCTCGCCCAAATCCAGCACAACAAAACTGGGAGCGATAAAAACAAACAGCATGATGAGAATCAGCAGTACAAGAGAGAGAACAGCCAGCGGCTTGGAGAAGAAGCTCTTTGCCACCATACGGGCAGGGCTTTGCAGCGCTTCCTCTGCGTAAATGTCCATTTCCTTGTTCGGGAAAAACAGGCGGGAGAACCAGCGGCCCAGTGTCCCCTTCTTCTCTCCGGAGCCTGCCTTCTTATTTTCTTTACTCATATTCAGCAGCCTCCTTCCTTACTTGTTTACACGAACGCGGGGATCAACCAGACCATAGCTGAGGTCAGTAAGCAGTACGCCCACCAAACTCACCACGGTATAGAACATCTGCATGGCAAGCACCAACTCATAGTCGGTGTTGTTCAGTGCCTGCCAGTACAGTCGACCGGTGCCGTTCAAAGCGAAGGTCGTCTCAATAACCAGCGATCCACCGGTGAAAACCGAGATGATCCACCCCATGATGGAGGTGGAAACCGGCAGCAGCGCATTGCGCCATGCATGGCTGTAAATAACCACCTTTTCCTTCAGACCTTTTGCCCGTGCGGTACGGATATAATCCTGCGTCAGGGTGTCGATCATTGCCGCACGAACGGTACGGGTCATACCTGCCAAGCCAATAAAGACCAGTACCAGTATGGGCAGTGCCATATAATACATTCTATCAGCGAATTCGGTAAATCCGGTGTAGGTGGAGCCGGGGGTCTTGGCACCGCCTACCGGGAATATTTGCAGCTTAACGGCAAACAGGTAGATGAATACAATACCGACCAGATAACTGGGCAAGCTATACCCTACTACCGTTACCGCCTGGATTGCACTATCGGAAGCCTTCCGGCGATGAACAGCGCAATAAATACCCAAAGGAATGGTAATGGCAAGGGTAAGAATGGTGCTGAACAGGTTTAGCAGGATCGTATTGACCATCGGCGCTTTTATGACTTCGATGACCGGACGCTTATACAAGGTGGAATCACCAAACTGCCCCTGTAACAAACCGTTGAGTGTCCCGCCCATATCCGGAATCAAACCCATCCAGCGGGCGTAGCGAACGATCAGCGGATCATCTAATCCCAATTCGGCTCGTTTTTCCAGATACTGACGCTGCCACTCTGCCGGCTTCAGAACCTTACGCAGCGGTTCCATCTCCAGCAGAGCAGGGTCACTGGGAATCAAATTATAAAGGGCATACATCAATAAGGATACTACAAAGAATACAATAACGATGTATACCAGTCGTTTAAGGATATACTTCCCCATATTCCTTTGGCCTCCCGATTATAAAATGACGAGCAAACGCATGAAGGCGTTTATTCTTATATCATAAACCATTTACGGATAAATTGCAACTTTTGATTTGAAAAATTGTAAACTAATACTGAATTTATATTAAATTATGCAGGATATAGAGCATAACATAAAAGAAAGGGGACGGCAGATGAACCGCCGCCCCCTCTTTAAATGCATTAACTACGTGTGGGCGATAGATTATTTGGTACCAACCCAGTTCGCATACAGGATAGCACGCTCGAAGCCCCAGAAGGAATCCTCAGCATAGTTATCGATGGTGTTGGGATAAACAGTAACATAGATGTTGGAGTACAGGGGAACCATGGGCAGCAGCTCATTCCAGCGAATGATGTACTTCTCCCACAGGTCAAGGTAGGTCGCCTCATCGTCGGGCTCTACGCCGTAAACCATATCCATGGAGAGCTTATTCAGCTGCTCATCATACAGATGCTGTACATTGTAACCCTGCTCAATGTACTCGGGATCGGTGGTCCAGTTGTAGGACTCATCATAGACACCGCCGTTGTAACCGGTAGCCAGGTTGAACATATTGTAGGTGGGCATGCTGTAATCGCCGCCAAGGCCATAGGAGTCCTGACGATACATGTAGTTCAGCAACTCGGGGAAGGTCATCTCGGTCTTGACGATGGAAACACCGGCAGCCTTGGTGGCATCGCTGTTCGCCAGCATGGTGGAAAGCAGAGCGGAAACAGCGTTACCCTCGGAGGAAGCCCAGTTGACGGTAGCGGGCATCAGAATAGTGCCGTCAGCCAGAACCTTGTTGAAGCTGTCATAGTACTTGGCCTGCTCCTCGGTAACCTTGGCATAACGAACCTCGCCGGAGCCGTCAACATAGTCGGAGCCGTCAGCATTGTAAACGAAGCCAGCCTGCTTCAGCAGCTCAACAGCCTTCTCGGGGTTGTAGTCATAGTGGTTGATCTTCTTTTCAATGTCGGTCTTGGCAGTCATGGTGAAAGCGGTGCAGTAAGGGCCATGCACTACGCTGCCCCAGCCCTTGCAGAAGGTCTGAGCAAACTCAACACGATCCAGCAGATAGGCAACCGCCTGACGGAACTCGGCAAACTGGGTGGGACCAAGGTCGCAGGCAAAGCCGAAGTAACCGTAACCGGCGCGGTCATACTGGCAGGTGGAGCTGTTGATGGTACCGGCGTCAATGAGGTCCATAACAGCGTTAACCTCAGAGCCATCAGCGATCTGGGAATAGATCTGGATCTGACCGGTGGTGATCATATCCATAACGGTATCTTCGGAGGTCTTAACGATAACCAGCTTCTTGATACCGGGCTTCTGACCCTCGAAGTTGCCGTTGTAGTTCTCGTTTACTTCCAGAACGATCTCGCGGGAGCTCTGATCGAAGCTAACGAGGTTGTAGGGGCCGGCGGTAACACGGTTACCGGTGGCAAAACGACCGGCAGTAACGGTATCACCAATGGTTTCAGCGGTGAACTCCTTGCCGTCAGCATTTACAAAGTAAACGCCCTCGCCGTCATCCTTAACAGACCAGCCCTCGCCGAACCAGTAGGTGAGGTTAACAGCCTGCATGGCGGCATAAGTAATGTCATAGTAGTAAGGCAGATAAGAGGTCTCGCCATCCTCGCCGGTCTTGGCGATGGTGATGGAGAAGGTCTTCTCATCGTACAGACGTACCGCGGAAAGAACGTTGGTCTCGCCGTTACGATAAGCCAGACCGCCGGGCAGCATGTTATAGGTAGCAGAAACAACGCCCATCTCCTTACCTGCAGGAGAGGTAACGAACATGGTCCAGGCGACAAAGTTCTGCGCAGTAACAGCTTCGCCGTTGTTGAACTTCAGGCCGTCATTGATGACGAACTTGAAGGTAACGTTGCCGTTCTCCTCCTCGATACGCTCGTAGGACTTAACGACAGTCTTGTTGATTCCATAGTCACCGTGCTGATCACTGTCGACAGTGGTCATATCATCGGTCAGTGTCATAACCGCCTTATCGGTGGCATTGGGGTTTCTTACGAAAGCGGAATAGGCCCAGTCGCCGGAAGCTTCGGTAGAAGAACCGATAACAACCTGACCGTCAGCTTTCTTCTTGCCCTCGCCGCAGGCTACCATGGTAAGAACCATGACTACAGCGAGCAACAGAGCCAGAAACTTTTTCATGTTGCAATTTCCTCCTTAAAATATTTTCGTTTTGTTATTTTGAATCGGGCTTGCGCCGCGAATTCACAAATTAGGTGGTTTCAGTCCAATTATATCTGAAAACCAAGGGCAAAGCTCTGCGACATGCAGGATTTAATTTTGAATCCTGAATTATATAAAAATTTTTTTAATATACTATCACAAAAATATTCATTTGTCAATTATATTTGCACGATATTGTCCATTTTGACAGATGAGTTTTGGAATTGCAGTAAAGTTTTATGCAAGTCCCCTGCCCCATTCCTATCATTTTAACAGTTTATTTATTCGATACCGGTCAGATCGTAATCTTTCAGCCACTCGCTTGCCGTCCGGCATACCCCACTCAGGCAGCTTTCCTCAAAGGGGCTTTCCAGTCCGGCATTTTTCAGCAGCTCGGTAAAGACACAGCTGCCGCCCTGACGCGTATATGCCATGTAATGCTCCCAAGCGTCCTTACGATCCTTCTGCTCCATCGCCCACATTTGCAGAGCTACCGTCTGTGCCAGACAGTAATCGATGTAATAGAACGGGCTGGAATAAATATGGTGCTGACGCTGCCAACCCTCGCCCTCACTGTAGAACGGAATATCGCCGTCCAGCTTCATCCACGGCATATAGACGCCCAGCAGCTCCTTCCAGACGTTATGACGCTCTCTCGGAGTCATATTGGGCTTTTCATATACCACATGCTGGAAGTGATCCACCATGGTGCCGTAAGGAATAAAGGTCAAAGCGCCGGAAAGGTGGCTGTAACGGAACTTACGTGCGTCCTCACCGAAGAAGCCTTCTGCCCACGGCCACGCCATAAACTCCATCGACATGGAATGAACCTCGCAGCCCTCCATGCTGGGCCAAATGTAGGAGGTGGGAATGCGATGGCGGTTCATGTAAGCAGCAAAGGCATGACCGGCCTCATGGGTCACGACCTCCACATCATGCTGGGTGCCGTTAAAGTTAGCAAAGATAAAGGGAACCTCATAATCGGCGATGCTGGTGCAGTAGCCTCCGCTGCGCTTTCCCTCGGTGGAAAGCACATCAAGAAGCTCATTATCCAGCATCATGCGGAAAAACTCGCCGGTCTCGGGAGAAAGTTCATCATAGAACTTACGACCCATAGCAAGGATCTCATCAGGGGTTCCTACCGGCTTGGGATTACCGGAGCGGAATTCCAGCGCATTATCCGCAAAGCTCATGGGATATTCCTTGCCCAAACGCTTTGCCTGCTCGCGGTAAATGCTGTCCGCTACGGGAACCAGATACTTTACGACCGCCTTACGGAACTTTTCAATGTCTTCCTTGGTATAGCAGTTACGACCCATACGATAATAGCCCAGCGTCGTATATCCCTCATATCCGAGCTTTTTGCCCATCTCGTCCCGCAGATGGGTCAATTTATCATACAGCTCATCAAATTTGGTCTGATTCTCCTTGTACCAGTTGCCTTCGGCCTTCCATGCAGCCAAACGGCGTGCATCATCGGGGTCGCTCTTAAAGGGCGTCAGCTGCGAAAGGGTATATACGCCGCCCTCAAAGGGGATCTGCGCAGAAGCCAGCAGCTTTTCGTATTCTACGGTCAGCTCGTTTTCCTTTTGCAGATCTTCAATGATTGCGGGAGAGAATGTCCTGCGGGCGATTTCAGCATTCACAAACATCAAATCGCCATATTCCGCAGCAAACTCCGGACGGTAGGGGGACTCCAGCATCGCCTGCGTCCATGCCTGATTACATTCCTCCAGCTCGGGATCTGCCTTATTCCAAAACTTCATTTCCCCATCATAAAAGGCGTTGCGGGTATCAATGGTGTGGCGGATATGGGCAAGATTGGCAAGGGTGCTGATGTGCTTATTCAGCTTCTCATGCGCAAGGAACAGCTCTTTTGCTTCAGCGTAGCTTTTGGCTGCTTTCAGCTTCTCGGTCAGCCCATTCAGCTCTAACTTTAGCTGCTCTGCATCTGGTCTTTCATATTTCATCTCGGAAAATTTCACCTTGGTGTCCTCCTTGTTGTTTGATATAACACATAATAACGCATTTTTTTGTTCAAATCAACAGGTAATCTTACATATTGTATTTAGAAAAAAACAGCAGCCACCCTTAAGGATAGCTGCTGTCTATTCATTTTAGTTAAATCACTTGACCATGCTGGCAACTTCGGCAGCGAAGTCGTCCTCACGCTTCTCGATGCCCTCGCCCTTTTCGTAGCGAACGAAATCAGCAACCTTAATGGTGCCGCCCAGTTCCTTACCGGTCTTCTCAATGTATTCTGCGACATCAATTTCGCCGTCCTTAACAAAGGGCTGTTTGAGCAGGCAGACTTCCTTGTAATACTTATTGATACGGCCGTCTACCATCTTCTCTTTAACCTGATCGGGCTTGCCAGCCAACTTAGGATCGTTCTCAATCTGAGCCAGAACGATCTCTTTCTCCTTGGCAACTACGTCTTCGGGAACACACATGGGGCAAATATAGCTGGGGCTGACAGCAGCAATCTGCATAGCAATATCCTTGCCGAAGGTCTCAAAGTCCTTATCGGCAGCAACGCCGTCCAGTTCAAACTTGACCAGAACGCCAATGCGACCGCCACCGTGGGTATAGCTTACTACATTGCCCTCATAGCGGGTAAAGCGACGGATCTTCAGATTCTCGCCAATGGTGAGGATCTTATCCTTCAGAGCAGCATCAACGGTAACATCGGTACCGGCCAACTTGCAGTTCATCAATGCATCAACATCGGCAGGGTTCTCATCGATAACTGTTTTGGCACAAGCTTCAACAAAGCTAATGAAATCTGCATTCTTACCAACGAAGTCAGTCTCGGAGTTGACTTCAATAACAACGCCGACCTTTTTATCATAGTCTACCATAGTGCAGACAATACCCTCTGCAGCTACACGACCGGATTTCTTAGCAGCAGCAGCAAGGCCCTTTTCACGCAGGAATTCAATTGCCTTCTCCACATCGCCGTCAGAAGCAGTCAGTGCCTTTTTGCAGTCCATCATGCCACAACCGGTTTTTTCGCGCAGATCCTTAACATCTTGAGCAGTAAATGCCATTTTTGTTTCCTCCTGTATCTTTTATAGGTATTAAACACGTTTTCTCAAGAAAAGCCCGAAGGTACTTCGGGCTTCTCCGTACTATTCTTATTCCTCAGTCTCGGCAGCTTCAGCTTCGGCTTCAGCCTCGGCAGCGGCGGCACCCATAGCACCCTGATGGCCCTCGATGATGGCATTAGCCATAGCAGAGGAGATCAGCTTAACAGCGCGGATCGCGTCATCATTACCAGGGATTACATAGTCAATCTCATCGGGATCGCAGTTGGTATCAACAATAGCGATCACGGGAATCCCCAGCTTATGAGCCTCAGCAACAGCGATCTTCTCCTTGCGGGGATCGACAACGAACATGGCGGCGGGCAGCTTATTCATTTCCTTGATGCCGCCGAGATATTTTTCGAGCTTCTCAATTTCGAGCTCCAGCTTAACAACTTCCTTCTTGGGCAGACGCTCGAAGGTACCATCGGCCTCCATCTTGCGCAGCTGCTCCAAGCGACGAATGCGCTTGCGAATGGTTTCGAAGTTGGTGAGCATACCGCCCAGCCAACGAGCGTTTACAAAGTAAGCACCGGCACGCTCTGCTTCTTCACGAATGGAATCGCCAGCCTGCTTCTTGGTACCGACAAACAGTACGGTGCCGCCGTTGGCAGAAAGCTCGCGGACGAAGTCATAAGCCTCTTCCAGCTTCTTAACGGTCTTCTGCAGGTCGATGATGTAGATGCCGTTACGCTCGGTGAAAATGTACTGTGCCATCTTGGGGTTCCAGCGACGGGTCTGGTGACCAAAGTGTACGCCGGCCTCCAAAAGCTGTTTCATAGATACTACTGCCATGTTTTTTCCTCCAAAAATTTGTTTTTTGTAACCTCTGCAACAGTCATCTCCGCTCCGCCACCCTTGCGGGCACATGGCAGAGCAAATCGTGTCGCATGCGTTTTACCGATATAGTTTATCATAGGACGAAAAAAAATGCAAGCACTAAATGCAAGAAATCCGGCAGATTTTGTGCGTTTTGACACTCATTTTTTAGTGTAATGCCCCGGCAAATGGAGAACGCCTGCGGGGCGGTATCGGGCAGGCCACATTTTCTACCAAAACAGTGTCTTCGCCGATGCACTTAATTTGTCCCCATGAAATAATGAGGTCCGGTTCTCGGCCAAACAATCCGAAAAAGCGCGGCCGCCCATAAATGATAAGAGAGCAAATGAGGGCTGTGCAGGTATCGAATTCGACATCTGAGACGCACCCGAGGCAGGCACCGTTCTGAATGTTGACCACCTCCTTACAGCGCAGATCCATCATACTGCACACCATACTCTCCCCCCTATATACCGCATCTGATCCTATTCTATGCGACAGGGCTTTTCCGCTTTACCAAATGCGCCGTAATGCCCCGCGCTTTATCCAGGGGAGTGTCAAATTTGAGTTTTAATCCACTGCAACGCACCCTTTTCAATGCGGGAGACCTGTGCTTGTGAAATACCCACTGCACGGCTGACCTCGACCTGAGTCTTTCCTGCAAAAAAGCGCAGAGATAGTATTTTCTTTTCTCTTGCCGAAAGCGCTTCCATCGCCTCTCTTAAAAGCATTTCGTCCAGCCAATCATTCTCTCCGGTTTTATCCTGCACTTGATCAATGAGACAGATGTTTTCCCGTCCGTCGGAATATGCCGGATCATATAGGGAGCTTGGCTCCATAATCGCCTCCATCGCCAGAACCACGTCCTCTTTCGGTTGTCCCATTGCTCGTGCAATCTCCTCTACTGTAGGTTCGCGGTTCAATGTGCTTTGCAGCTCCTCCTTCTTTTTCAGTGCCGCTATCGCCTGTTCACGCACCCTCCTTGTTACCTTTACCATACCGGAATCACGCAAAAAACGTCTCATCTCGCCGATGATAAGGGAAAAGGCATAGGTGCTCAATTTAAGGCCCAAATCAATATCAAAGCGTTCGATTGCTTTAATCAGTCCAATGCAACCCACCTGAAACAGATCGTCCGGATTACCGCCACGATTACTGAAGCGCTGAACGGCGCTGAGAACCAGCTTTAAATTACTCTCTACCAGACGATTTCGTGCTGATTTATCCCCCGCATGTGCCCGACGAAGCAGTTCGTTGGTCTCGTCGCTTTTGAGCGTCCTCAGCTTTGAAGTATCTACACCGCTGATTTCCACCTTATAATACATAGCCCTTTTCTCCCACTGATTACATTGGCTAAAGTATGGGCTATACTCAACAGTAGTAAACACAAATCAGGAGCTGAAAGATATGGAAAAGAAATCCGCAGCTTCAAGTTCGTGCTGCGGTTCTTCCACTAAAGTATTTCAAAATTCTCTGAGGCATTTTCCTTATTGGTAATCTCACTTAGGGCAGTTACGCGTAGCTTTATCGACTTTTGTCCCAAATTGATTTCAATAATATCACCTATCTTCACTTCATAAGATGCTCGCGCCGTCTTGCCATTCACCAACACACGCTCGGCGTCGCACGCCTCATTGGCAACAGTGCGCCGCTTGATGATACGTGAGACCTTCAAGTATTTATCCAGTCGCATGAGCTCCTCCTTTCCGCAAAAGAGCCGGCGCTTTTGCACCGGCTCCACAGCATTCAAGATTTATTTTACAGCGTCCTTCAGAGCCTTGCCTGCCTTGAAAACAGGGGCCTTGCTGGCTGCGATGGTAATGGGAGCCTTGGTCAGCGGGTTGATGCCGGCATGAGCGGCACGGGTGCGGACTTCAAAAGAACCGAAACCGGTAAGGGTAATCTTATCACCCTTCTTCAGGGTCTCGGTGATGGTCTCCAGAACAGCGGCAACAGCCTTTTCGGCGTCCTTCTTGGTCATTCCGGCCTTTTCGGCTACGGCTACGATCATTTCAGCTTTGGTCATTTTGTGTTTCCTCCTGAATTAAAATAGTAGGCAACCATGCCATTTTCTTATTCACAGCGCATGACTCCCATTGGGAATGTCGCTATGTTTCATCTCTAAAAAGCGCTCGATCATTCGGTCTGACTCACGGGAAAGTGCCTCCTCTGCTGCAACTCCCTTTTGCAGCATTCGCTCGCACAACATAAACAAAAGACTGCCCCAGTATTGCGAAGACTCTGCCTCACCGGCATCCAGTGCCCTTTTCAGTGCCGCATAAATCTCCTCGTCACCGGGCTTAATAGCATATCCCTCAGTCCCAGCTTTGTCTATCAGTTTTTGCGCGCGCATCAACGCCGGCAATGCAATGGAGACATGACGCAAACGATCCTCCAAGGAATGCAATCCTTTTTCTTCCCGCTTCTGCGTCTCCCAGCTTTGGGCGGCAGCTTCGATATCGGAAGCCTGCTTATCACCGAATACATGTGGGTGGCGGTCAATCATCTTGCGACAAATCCCGGTACAGACATCATTAAAGTTAAAATGACCCTGTTCCGCTTCCATTTGAGAGTGCAGGACAATTTGAAGCAGAACATCGCCCAACTCCTCCTGCAGCAATGTAGTATCCTCGCAATCGATAGCTTCCACTGCTTCGTATGATTCCTCCAAAAAGTTGTTGCGAATGGAATGATGATTCTGTTCGCGATCCCACGGGCACCCATTCGGGCTACGCAGGATCTCTATAATACGAACCAGATCATCACTATGGTAGGAGCTCTTATTGTATTGTTCCGGCATTTTTACACAGACCTGCCTGCTTTTTAGGATAGTATCCCCATTTTACAGTAAAATTGGCTTAAATTCAAGCTATTTTCTTCTATTCTTGCCCGAAAAACTGAGGCATATTTTAGCACTTTTAATAAAGTTTAGCAAAAACAGCATTCCGATATATATAGCGCCTCCTGCTGCGATAGCCAAAACCAGTGATACTCCGTTTCCCAATTGTTCAAATAACAATTTGTAAGTCAAGCGCGCCGCGACACAGCAGATTCCTGCGGAAATCATCGGCTTAAGTAAAATAGACGATCTTGCAAACGGTCTTCCGCTGCAGTGCCAGCGAAAAGCATCATACAAAACAATAAAGCTGTAACACAAAAGGCTGCCGTAGGCAATCCCATGAATGTTGACCTCGGGTTGGGAAACCAATATAAAGTTTGCAGTCATTTTCAATAATCCGCCGATGAACAGCGCTACAAGCGGTGTTTTTTCCATTCCGGAGGCCTGCAAAATGTTGTTTAAAATGCCTGAAAAGGCTATTAAAATGGAAACCAGTCCCATCATTCTCAGCGTTGGCGCAACGATCGACGCTTCCATCAACTGATGCGGATACAAAAAAACAAGGATTTCCTTTGCAAAGGTAAAAATTCCGAATCCAGCCGGAAACGCTGCCGCCGCCGTAGTCGCCATAACCGATTCCACTGAGCGCTGCAAATGATGATCATCGCCTGCAGCGCAATAGCCAGCTACAGCCGGTATGGCACTCACACCAATTCCAACTGTCACAGCCGGCACCAGATTATAGATGGAGGTCGCCAGCCCCGAATAGGAACCATACAGATATTCCGGCAATACATCCATAGTGACCTCCGGTGGGACAGCGCCTTTATACATTTGCAGGATTTCCGCCCCACCCTGTCGAACAGCATTTTTCAGGCAGTTCATTACCGAGGACAGGTCAATCACCGTGGTAAGGTTAGCGCATAAAGAGGTTAGCGCAATGGGCAGAGCAATGCGCCACAGCTTTCTGGCGTCAGTTCCCGAAAAGCGTCCCCTTCCCATGACTGAGCTTTTCCTATACTGCCACCGAATGAATAAAAACCCGCATAGCGTACTGATGGATACCCCCATCACCGCACCAGCGGCAGAAAGCTGCAGAATGCGCAACTGCACCTCTTGTGCTGTTCCTTGCCATCCCAATGTCCCTGCTGCTACTGCATCAGTCAATCCGGTAAAGATAAGCCATGCCAGTAAAATGCCAGCAAGCAGCTTGACCGCCGCCTCAAGAATCTGACTTCTGGCAGTTGGAAGCATATTATGCATCCCCTGAAAATAACCGCGATAGGCGGAGGACATGCATGAAAACAGCACTGATGGTGCAATGCAGCAGACCGCAAGCTCGGCTGACGGATTGCCAATCAGTTTTGTTAAAAAGGGCGCACCAAAAAACAGCAACGCAGCCCCTGAAAGCCCGATGACAAGAAACAGCGTCCTCGCTGTCTTTAATATGTTTTCAGACAATTCTCCCCTTCCCGTGCTCTCAGAAATCACACGAGAGGCCGAAACTCCAAGCCCTGTTACAGTCATTGAATAAATTGGAATCAGCACATCATAAGCGGAAACAAAATAGGACATTCCTACACCGCCCAGTATATTGGCAAGCGGGATTTTGAACATGGCGCCGATTACCTTAACAATAAGTGTTGATGCGGTTAGAATGATTGCTCCCTGCAGAATGGTTTGGCTGCCGTTTCTCTTCATTTTTTCGCCCTTTCTTCAAGAAAAGAGAAAAGCCGAACAGCGTTTTTGCTGTTCGACTTCCCTGAAAATACTTTAGGTATTCACTTTATTCTGCAGGATGAATGGCCTTGCCGCAGTAACTGCAGAAAACAGATGTGATCGGCACAAGTTTGCCGCAATGCGGACAGGCCACCATGTGAAGCTCTGCGTCCTCACGTTTTTTGGCCGCAGCGGCAGCATCAAGCATCACCTTGATGGCAGCCGCTTTTTCTGCGATGGCATGGGCAGTCTCATGGTCCTCGGTGCCTTCCTGCAGCAATGTATAGTACATACGCCCAAGCTTCATATAGCACTCCTCAAGTTCGCGGCGCTTTTTCATCTCGTCAAGCTTTTGGCGTGAAGCATCCACTACTTCTCCGGCTACATCGCCCACTGCCTTTCCAAATTCCTTGGCTTTCCCTAAAATGTTGTTCCATGTTGACTGATTCATTGCTTCCGCTCCTTTCAAATATGCTTATTCGGTTTCATTTAAATGCCAAAGCGGCAAGGCAGCCTTGCGCTCCAGCACCGTTTCAAAACGATTGATATATTCATAAGGGTATTTATAATTAAAGCTGCGCGTGATGCGCTGCGGTCCGGCAGGGACCACCTTTGTTACTCCACCAGCTCCCGCTGAAATTATGGTATGCCCGTCATCCATAATATAGACATTATATTTACAGGCTTTTTGGGGCAGCGTGTACCCCACATTTTCCAAAGCCTCCACCGTTCCCTTTTGTCGGTATAGGTAGTATGGCAGGTAGCCTGCCGCTTCCAGTGCATGACGGGAAAACTCCACCATTTCCATAGCGGTGCGCTTCTGCGGGCCTTCTTCCTTTAAGGTAGAGGCGTGCTTGACCGTCAAGGTATGCACGGTGATATTCTCCGGACGCAGGGCAAGGATCTGTTCCAGTGTACTTTGGAATGATGGCAGCGTATCCTCCGGCAGCCCGGCAATCAAATCAACATTTCGGTCAAACGAGAATTCCTCGGAAAGACTCCATGCTGTAAAGAAATCTTCCGCCGAATGTCGCCGCCCAATGGTGGAAAGCACATGATCATTCAAAGTCTGCGGATTGATACTGATGCGGTTTACCCCATTTTTCTCCAGAACAGCCAGCTTCTCGCGTGTAATGGTATCAGGTCTGCCTGCCTCCACCGTAAATTCTTCGCATGCAGCAAGATCAAAGTCTTTTACAATCTCTCGCAGCAAAAGATCCATCTGTTCTGCCGAAAGCGTTGTAGGCGTTCCTCCGCCGATATAAATACTGATCAGCGTGAGTCCTGACTGTTTCATTAAACGAGCAGTCAATTCCAACTCCCGCAGTAGCAAAGTCAAGTATTCTTCCAGCATATTGCCGGCGCGCTCAATAGAATGGGAAACAAAAGAACAGTAGCTGCATCGTGAAGGGCAGAACGGGATTGCAACATATAAGCTAACCTTATCCGGCGTCAATCTCTCAATGATCGCTTTTTGGTTTCTCCACGTATCCAGTGAAAGCTGCAAGCGCTCCTTACTGACACCATAATCGATTAATTTTCGGGCAATCTCCGCTTCCGCCAATCCTGCTTCGGTCATTTGGCGCACCAACTTCACCGGGCGCACACCGGTCAGCATGCCCCATGGCAGGCTGTGCCCCAGCAGCGCCGTCAGCTGGTCATAGATCAATCGGCAGACTGTCTGCTCCTTTTCAACAGGGTCGTCCGTACAACGGCGTGCACCCTCCTGCATCCTGCCGTCAAAAAAAGCTCTTACACAGCACATCACACCGTCCTCTGTCGGCTCCTCTGTTACCGTGATAATATCCTTTTCCGCCGGCGCCGTCTCCTCCGGCAACACTATCGTCACAGGCGTTTCACCCAGCAGCATACGGGTCAGGCTCTCCACCTCGTACCGTATCTGCGGGATACCGAGCTTAACGACCATATGCCGCACGGATCCGTGCTATTAAACTGTCAATCCATGCGTACTGGTCAAACAGCATGCCATCCTGTTCATGTCCGGGGTACATGTGGTAATTGGTTTTGACGGAGCGCAAACGGCTCAGTGAGTCAACCATGTCCATAAAATCACTGCTATACATATCTGTGCGACCGCAGCTCTGCACAAACAAGGTATCGCCTGTAAAGACTGCATCACCGCAGAAGTAAGTCAAGCAGCCTGCAGTATGGCCGGGGGTTTCCCATACGGTAAATTCAAGCTCGTCCAGTTCGATTTTATCGCCCTCTTTCAAAAGACGATCGGGGGCAAGTACGATCGCTTTACCGACAGCAGTGGCGCTGTAATTCTTTTTGGGGTCGCTGAGAAGCGGCAGTTCCTTTTCGGCTGCCATGAGCTGTATCTCCGGATAATGCTCCTTCAATCCCGGTACTGCGCAAAAATGATCATAATGCCCATGGGTCAGCAGAATCATTTTTGGCGTCAAATGATTCTCTTCGATGCTCTTAATGATGTTCTCAGGCTCCATGCCGGGATCTATTATAGCGCAGTTGCCCTTTTCACTGACCACCAAATAACAGTTCGATGCAAAGCAATGCATCGGTACAGATATAACTCTCATGTATTGTCAACTCCTTTTATTTTTCCAACCGTCCTGTGCGCATTTCCTCGGTATCGAGGATCAGTGTTACCGGACCATCATTGATAAGTGAAACCATCATATCTGCTCCAAATTCGCCAGTCTCTACATGGAGGTCACGGTCGCGCAGCTCGGCAACAAACCGTTCATACAGTGGGATTGCAATCTCAGGTCTTGCTGCCGCAATAAATGATGGACGCTTGCCCTTGCGGCAATCGCCATACAGTGTAAACTGCGAAACAACCAGCACCTCTCCCGCCACATCTTTCAAAGAAAGATTCATCTTATCGTTTTCATCGGAAAAAACACGTAATCCTGAACATTTTTCTGCCAGATACGCACACAGTTCCGGCGTGTCACACTCAGTTATGCCCAGTAGGATCAAAAAGCCTTTGCCAATCTTCCCTACTGTTTTGCCGTCGATGCTCACGGCTGCTTCGCCCACTCTTTGTACGACCGCTCTCATGAAAGCACCGCCCTTTTCACTGAAGATACGCCGGGAATCCGGCTGAGATTATTGATAATGGTCTGAAGCTGGTTCAAGTCATTGATTCCTATGGAAACCTGAATACTCGTTTGGCCGGTTTTCAGTTCCTTTGCCATAACGGAATGAATGGGGATCCTCATGTTGCCAAGCTGCACGCTCACATCTGCCAGAATGCCGATCCGGTCGGAAGCAAGGATATCCAAAGTGGATTTAAAGGTTTCCTTCACCTTACTTGCCCATGTCGCTTTCACCCAGCATTCGGGATCTTCCCCACGGCGGCGGGCATTCACCACATTGGCGCAGTCGCACTTATGAATGGAAACACCAAAACCACGGGTGATAAAGCCGACGATCTCATCACCGGGCAGCGGATTGCAGCAGCGGGCAAACTTGATAAGGCACCCCTCCAGCCCCTCCACGATAACGCCGTTGGAGGCTTTCTGCGAGGTTTTTTTCGCGGTCGGCGCCAGCGTCTGCTCCGGCTTGCGGTACAGGCGGATAAAGTCGTCCTTTACGCGCGGCATGATCTTTTCCAGCGAAACGCCGCCGTAGCCGATAGACGCATAAAAATCGTCTACCGTGTTGTATTTCTGCCGCGCCGCGATATCCGCGATAAACTTTTCCCGTTCCTCCGGCGGGGGTGCGATAAGGTTGCGGCGCATTTCCTTTTCCAGCGCCAGCTTACCCTCGGCAATGTTCTCCTCCCGCTTTTCTTTTTTAAACCACGAGCGGATCTTGTTGCGTGCTTCGCTGGTTTTTACGATCTTTAGCCAGTCACGGCTGGGACCGTTGCTTTGCGTCGTGGAGGTAATGATCTCCACAATCATACCGGTCTTTACCTTATAGTCCAATGAGACCATGCGCCCGTCCACCTTGGCGCCGACCATCTTATTGCCGACCTCGGAGTGAATGGCATAGGCAAAGTCCACCACAGTGGAACCTTGAGGCAGCCGGATCACATCGCCGCGCGGCGTAAAGACGAAAACTTCCTCCGGCGCGATGTCGGTCTTGATGGATTTTACGATATCCTCCACATCGTCGGAATCCTTCTGAGATTCCAGCAGCTGCCGGATCCACGCCAAGCGCTCGTCCAGCGCGTCCTTGCCCTCCATGCCGATCTTATACTTCCAATGCGCCGCGACACCGTATTCCGCCGTATAGTGCATATCCCAGGTGCGGATCTGCACCTCAAAGGGCACGCCCTCTTTATCCAGCACGGTGGTGTGCAGCGACTGGTACATGTTCTGCTTGGGGGTGGAAATATAGTCCTTGAACCGGTTGGGGATCGGGCGCAGCATATCGTGGATAATGCCTAGAATGTTGTAGCACTCCAGCACAGTATCCACAATGATACGCACCGCGTAAATATCGTAGATCTCATCAAAGGAGCGTCCCTGCATGTACATCTTGCGGTAAATGCCGTAAATGCTCTTTACCCGTCCGTCGATCTGCGCGGTGACATGCTCCTCCTCCAGCCGCGCCTCAATGCGCTTGATAATATTGCTGAGGAATGCTTCCCTATCTTCTTTTCGCAGCGCAAGCTGCTGTTCTATTTCATGATAAGCCACCGGATCAAGATGTTTGAGTGAAAGGTCCTCCAGCTCCTCCTTGACACTGCGAATCCCCAACCGGTGTGCCAGCGGAGCGTAAATTTCCATCGTTTCCAGCGACTTGACACGCTGCTTTTCCGGCATTCGGTAGTCCAAGGTGCGCATATTGTGCAGCCGGTCTGCCAGCTTGATAATGACGACCCGGACATCCTTTGCCATCGCCAGCAGCATTTTACGCACATTTTCCGCCTGCTGCTCTGCGCGGCTGGAGTATGGTATATTGGCAAGCTTTGTCACACCGTCCACCAGTTCGGCAACATCTCCGCCGAATTGCTTTTCAATATCGTCCAGCGTTACCGGAGTATCCTCAACAACATCGTGCAATAATCCGCTGATAATGGTATCGGAATCCATTCCGAGTCCAACAAGAATAATTGCTACCTCAATTGGGTGGGATATATATGGGTCGCCGGACGACCGCATCTGTCCTTCATGCGCTTTTTTTGCCAGCTCATAAGCTGATTCTATCCGGGACAGATCATAGGTCTTGTTGGATTTTTCAATAGCATCTTCCAGCTTTTTATACAATGCGTCCATCGCTCGCCTATCCTTTCTGGAGCATCTTGTAGGTCTTGGAGCATTCAAGCTCCACCTTTTTGTCTCCGTTTTTTATTTGAAAGCGTTCCGGCTGAGTTTCCTCCATCAGTTCCAGCTCCCGCATGATCTGCAGTGCCGCTAAATGCTTGAAGTAAGTGTAGCCCTCCAGCTTTTTGCGTAATATATAGTATAGACCGTCTGTCCCCACCGTAATGGGGCTGTTGTCCCTCAGGTAGCGAAAAACGCCGATCAAATCATTGCGGGTAAAGTTCTCCGGCGCATCGGCGGTTTCCTCTCCGCGCAGAATCGATTCAAATGCAGCAGCGGAGCGCAGGACTTCTCCCTGCCGCCAGCCGCTTGGATGAACATTGACCACCCGCACCGAAACCGTCCGCTGGTCATTATATTCATTGATGCCCAAATTGCATGCCACATCAATACGGTCTCCCGCTGTAAAAGGGAACTGACTGATTGAGGTGCCAAAGTACACCATTGGAATGGTATAACGATCTGCCAGAACACTCAGGCGTAGGTGATTACCATTCCCAATAGGACTGGCAGACTGTAGTGTGACACCGGAAAGCAGAAAGATGGGTGTTGGATTTTCACACCCGAAGGGAGAAAGCCTGTCCATCTCCTCTACATTTGCCATAGTAATTTCTTCCGGCATAATTGTTGCATCAAGCCTTACCACCTGAACCGGCATAATGGGATAATGCTCTGCGGCATATTCCTCCAATGCCGCAATAAAAGATGGAATATTCTCCTCTGTCAGCGTGAAACCGGCAGCCATGGGGTGTCCGCCGAATTTCAGCAGCTTATCACTGCACGCCGTAATGGCATCTATTATGCTAAAACCCTCTACGCTGCGTGCTGATCCGCGAGCAATACCATCGGAGCAGGAAATCACCATACAGGGCTTCCGGTAGCGGTCCACCATGCGGGCAGCAGAAATTCCGATAACACCTAAATGCCAGTCATCTCCCACCAGTGTCATAATTCTGCTGTGCAGCAGCGATGGCTTCTTCCTAAGCAGTTCCTCTGTCTCAGCGGAAATAAGCTCCTCTATCCTGCGGCGCTCCGCATTCAGTTTTTCTATCTCTGCTGCAAGTGACTCAGCCTGTTCTTCGTTTTGGGTCAATAGCAGCTGTACTGCTGTATCCACACTTCCAATTCTTCCGGTCACATTGATCCGCGGTGCCAGCACAAAAGATACTGTATCGCTGTGGCAAGCGGTCAGGTTCGCTTTTGCATTCCGCGCAAGAGCCTGCAAACCGGGACGATTGGTATGTGCTAATATTTCCAACCCCATATGAGTTATTGTGCGATTTTCCCCTTTTAAAGGAACTACATCAGCAAGAGTTGCTATCGCTGTCAGGTCTCCGAATTGTTCCAGCAGAAGATCCTGAACATCGTCTCCCTGCACCTGTTGCTCCAGTGCGGCAATCAGCTTAAATGCCATTGCTGCACCACACAGATACCGGCTGGGAGAGTCATCAGCCTCGAATGCGGAATTGAGCAGAGCATCGGCAGGCGGCAGCTGCTGCGGCAGGGCGTGATGATCTGTTACAACAACCTCTATCCCGGCTTCCTTTGCACGCGCGATCTCTGCCACAGCGGAAATACCATTATCAACGGTGATAATAAGCTCAATGCCGGAGGATATGATCATTTCTACCGTCTGCATGGAAAGCCCGTATCCCTCGCCAAGGCGTTCAGGAATGTAATAGCATACATCTGCTCCTTCGCCTTCAAGGTATTCATACAGCATTACTGTAGCGGTGATCCCATCGCAATCATAGTCGCCGAATACAAGTATCTTTTTCCCCTCATCTATTGCACAACGCACGATAGAAACCGCCTTCTCCATGTCATGCATCAACATCGGATCACTCAGGGTTTGAGATGCGTTCAAAAAATCTCTGGCTGCGGCGCTATCCTTGATGCCGCGTGAGGCAAGCACACGACACATAAACATCGGCAGAGGGTGGTTCTCTACAATCATTGGGTCTGCTTTTGCAAAATTTTCTTTCCACGCATAAAAGCGCATCGAGCCGCCCTTCTTTCCGTCGCTTGTCAATTTGATAGATTATTATATCACATTTTGTCGTAATGTTCAATCATTCGGCGGACAGAATCGCTCAATAACTGCGCCTGCCGTGCGTATACCGTCCACCGCAGAGCTCATAATACCGCCGGCATAACCGCTTCCCTCTCCACAGGGATACAGCCCTGCAGTCGAAATACTTTGCAGGTCATCTCCGCGTATAATCCGTACTGGGGAGGAAGTCCTTGTCTCCGGTGCCGTCAGCACAGCATCCGGTGCAGCATACCCTTTTATCCTGCGTTCGAACACCGTCAAACCTTTTCTCATCTCTTCCGTCACGAAAGACGGCAATATGCTCGACAAGTTGCATGGCTTTACACCTATTGCGTAGGTTGGCATCACCCTGCCCCATTCTGCGCCGGAGATATTCTGCATAAAATGACCCACGGTCTGTGCCGGTGCGCAATAATCTCCCACCGTGGCAAAGGCGCGGTGTTCTATCGCTTGCTGAAAGCAAACGCCATCTAAAGGATGCGAACCAAAATCCCGCTGGTCTACGGAGACAACTAACGCAGCATTGGCATTATCCCCTGCACGGCTGTGATAACTCATACCGTTCGTCACGATGGATTTTTTCTCAGAAGCTGCCGGTACCACTACGCCTCCCGGACACATGCAAAAGGTGTAAACTGCCCGTCCCGTTTCCGGTTCACGTTCTGAGAGCTGGTATTCTGCGTGTCCCAGCTTCGGGTGACCGGCATAATCACCATACATTGCAGCATCTATTGCCTCCTGTAAGTGCTCAATTCTTGCGCCAACAGAAAAGGGCTTTGATTCTATGGCAATTTCACGGTCTAAACAGCAGCTAAAGAGCGGTCTTGCTGCATTGCCGGGCGCCAATATCAAGCAGTCACATGGGATTTTTTCTCCGCATGTGACAACGGCGGCAATTTTTCCGTCTTTAACGATCAAGTCTTCTGCCGGTGAATGGAATCGCACCTCACCGCCAAGTGAAATAATTTCTTTCCGAATTGCTACAATGAGCGTTCTTAACCGGTCAGTACCGATATGCGGCTTTGCATCGGTCAATATTTCCTTTGGAGCGCCATGCGTCACAAATTCCTCCAGCACCGTACGGCAGAAGCCATCATTGATGCGAGTCATCAGCTTTCCATCAGAGAATGTCCCCGCGCCTCCTTCTCCAAACTGAATATTGGAGGATTCATTCAATCGTTGCTCCCGCCAAAAGGTATTCACATCGCTGCAGCGTTCCTCCATTGGGGCGCCCTGCTCAAGAATAATCGGTCTGTAACCCGCCCGGGCCAAGGTAATCCCGCAAAATATACCGGCAGGTCCCAGTCCGATGATTACCGGGCGGTGCTTCATCGGCTCATTTCCTTGTGAAAATTGCGCTTTTTTCTCCTGCAGTAAACGATACCTTCCGTTCTGAGGCAGACTAGCCCCCTCTTTGAGCGTTGCTGCAACGGTATAGTTTAGCCGGATATTATCTTTTTTTCGTGCGTCTATGCTTTTGCGATATATATCTACAGCCAAAAGATCGCTGCTGCGGCATCGTAATGCCCGCAATGCCTCCCTCCGAAAGTCAGCTTCGCTTTCCAGTGGGACTATAATATTGTTTATCAGATAAATGCTCATTATTAACTCCCGCGAAAGAAAATTCAGCTCTGCCCAAAACAAGCAGAGCCGAAAGTCTATCGTTAATTTATCCCGCTTTTGCTTGGACGGTTACACTATACTCGCCCACCGCCCATACAAAGCCCTTGGTTGGTGCATAAATGGAAACAGGGATCTCGTACTTGCCACTGCGCAGGTTTATGTCAGAGAGGTCGACCTTCACCACAAAGTCGCCTGCCGAAATACCGCTTATAATGCTCTTTCTGCCAATCACGTGAACGCGCAGTGATTCTTCATTTACCGTAGCCGTATAGCCGTCCGGGATATTCACTATTTGGAAGTTTTTCAGGCTCAAATTGGTAGAGGCAAGATCATCGGCGTCAAAAGAAACCGTTACAACCTCTATATCGTCCATATCTGTGAAGCCGTCCGGCAACTGCACAGTGAAATCCATCTGCGATGAGGTCAGAAGATTCATCTGCTTAAAGTCGATATAGCCCAACACCAAGCTGCTGTGGTTGCGCAACACAGAGTCCTCCGCTGCCACAGTAATGGAATCTACCGAAAGGCTGTACGAAAGCTCTTCTTCGGGGAAATTCTCCGGTACATTGAGGAACGAAACACTTAAAGGAAGCGTCGCCACCCTCTTTACGGGGATAGTTATTGCGACAGAGCTTACATCTTGATGAAAATAAGAAATATCCTCTGTCTCCAAACGGTTGCCGTTCTCATCATAATATACAATTTTGGAATTCTGACTTTGGGTACTGCTCACTTCGCGAGTAAAGTTCACCTCGATTACAGCACGTTCCACGCGGGAGATAAAACTCTCCGCACCGCTGATCTCCACAGCAGACGGATCCAAGGTGATCTCATTTTCAGGCGCAATATAATTATCCGGCGTAGTCAGCCCTGTAATGCTCGGTTGAATCTGCAGCAATTTCTTGGTACGCGCCTCAAAGGTCAACGAAACGGTGGCAGGGGAAATTGATGTAACCGAGTAGCTTCTTGTGCCGTTATCGCTCACAATCAACGGAACTTCGTAGGTGCCCGGCTCAGTAATCGCAGATGCATCAGCGATCACCCGAACATTTTCGGGACCATAATTGCCAATCTCAAACTGCTTACCATCGAGCACCAGCGAAACCTTGGTGTCTTCCCCCTCAACCACCTCCAACATTGCGCTGGTAGGGATATCTACGGTGATTGGAACATCTTTAATATGCTTAGTGATCTCCGGCGCTGCCAACATTGCAGCCATCCATACAAAGAACGCAATAACAAGCGATAAAATGATCCGTAGTGTCTTAGGGCGGTCAGCAGCGGAATTGACCGACTCACTTTGATTCTTGTTCATGTCCATTTCTCCTGAAAAGACTCATCAGCGTATCCATCGCGCTGTTCTTCTTCGTTTCCTGCTCCGAGAGTAATTCGTCACACAAAATGGAATTCAAGCTGTTTACCGTCAGCCGCAGATTCAGCTTACCGTCTTTTGCAACCGAAATCGCACCCGTTTCCTCCGAGACGATAACAATCATCGCATCACTGACCTCCGACATGCCCAGCGCTGCCCGATGACGGGTTCCCAATGTACGGCTGATGTCGTAATTATTGGAAAGCGGCAAGAAACAGCCCGCCGCATATACCCGTCCGTCCCGAATCAGCATAGCTCCGTCATGCAGCGGAGAATTCTTGAAAAAAATGTTGCGGATCAGCTCGGCAGAAGGGCTTGCATCTACCAATGTGCCGGTCGCAATAATATCTCCCAGTCGTGTGGTACGTTCAATAACAATCAGGGCGCCGGTTCGTTCCTTAGAGAGCATTGCGCAACTGTCGCAAATTGCATTGATGCACCGCACCACATTGCTGTTGCTCTCAAAGCTGTTGCCACCTATACTGTTTACAGTTTTTCTGATCTGCGTCAAGGAAATGCTGGTGCGTCCCAGCTTCTCCAGTATTTTGCGCAATTCCGGCTGAAAAATAATTAACAGCGCAAACACACCGTAGGTAATCAAATAGCGTATAATGGCACTAACTGCACGAAGCTGAAATGCCCGTGCCAGTACATACACCAAAACAATGCCGATAACACCCTTGATCAGCTGCCCGGCACGGGTCTCCCGCAGCAGGTTGATCAGCTTATAAACAAGATATGCGACAATGAGGATATCCAAAATATCCTGCACACGAATACTGCGCAGAATATCCCATAATGCCTCTATTGAGGTAATTGACTTGAACATCGGTCACATCACTTCCACTCATTCAGGATCTTGCAGACGCGGTTTCCTGCACTGCCTGCAGCTTGTCCCGGCTCCTCCGGCTGCTGTACCGTCTCTCTGCGGCGCAGCGTTACCTTATGTACCTTTGGCTTTTCCACCGGACTCTCTTCTTTTTCGCTGCCGTTGCACCGGGCAGCCATACGGCAGCAGGGCACTTCCGCCTCCAGACGATTAAAATCCTTTTCAAACTGATTCAGCCGTTCGGCAAATTGCGCTCTTATTTCGTCCAGCTGCTTTTTCAGCCCATTAAAGTCTTCGTGTCGTCCCTTAAAAAGATCTGCCTGCAGCTTTGCCTCGTTCAGCTCCGCCCGCAAAGCATTCAGGGCTGTTTCCTGCTCATTTACCCTGGCCTGCATTTTTTTGTTTAACTCCATCTGCAACTGCAGGGCGTTTTCTTTATCCCTTAGCTGTGCTGCCAGCTTATTAGCACGCTCTCTCATGCGGGAGCTGTCTGTACCCTGCTCGGACAAAAGACGTTGTTTTTCCTCGCAGTCATGCACTGAATGCTGGTACTGTGCAGTAAGCACTTCCAGCTTTTCACTTAGCTCGGCAGCCTTATGATCCAGCGCATCATTCCGCACTGCTAATTCCTCCAGTGCTTCCCGCGCCTGTCGGTCCTGCTCATAAATATAGTTCAGCACTGCCTTACGCTCAAATCCGAACATTGCAGTGGGAAAATGCTTTGCCTCCTGCACAAAAACACACTCCTTTTTACTGTTATAACTAGAATCAGTATAGCATTTTCCCCACTGTCAATGCAACAGCAATTCTGCACATTTCGTCAGTTATTCTTTTTATTTCGTTTATACCCCAACCTGATGTTAGCGATAGAGAACTAACCGCCGGCTGCAATCTGCTCCGGCGGTTGGTTTCAGTAGATTTGCCGCATATCCTCCCGCAGTTTACGAATAATCTTTTTTTCCAGCCGGGAGATATACGACTGTGATATTCCGATCATATCGGCTACCTCCTTTTGGGTGTGTTCTTCGCCGTTGTCCAGACCAAAGCGAAGCCGCATAATGCGCTGCTCCCTCTCGTCCAATGCATTCACCAAACCACGCAAGGCGCTTCTCTCTGCCTCCTGCTCCAGCCCTCGATTCACGGTGTCGCCGTCTGTTCCCAAGATATCCGATAACAGCAGCTCATTCCCGTCCCAATCCACATTCAACGGCTCGTCAATAGAGACCTCTGTTTTCTGGTTTTGGGTCTTTCGCAGATACATCAGTATCTCATTTTCAATACAACGAGAGGCATAGGTAGCAAGTTTGATATTCCTGGCGGGGCAAAAGGTATTCACCGCTTTTATCAGTCCGATTGTTCCGATGGAAATCAAATCCTCTATCCCGATTCCCGTGGATTCAAATTTGCGCGCAATATAAACCACCAAACGCAGGTTGTGGGTGATAAGAATATCCCTTGCCTTGGGATCGCCTTCTTCGAGCCGTAAAAACACTGCCGTCTCCTGCTCCCGGCTCAAGGGCGGCGGCAGGTTATCCGGTCCGTTGATATAATAGATCTCCAGATAATTTCTCAAAAAACATTTCCGCAGCTTATTTATCAGTCGTTCCATCAATTGCATTTTACTCACCTCACAGCAAAACCTGTATCATTTTAGGGTTAAATACAGCGCAGTAATTTCCGTCTCCGATATCCCGTGCTCCGACCGCTGCGAAATATCCCCCCAGTTCCGCTCTTCGTCCATTTATTATAGTAGACATTTTCTCTGGTCGAAAAGCCGGCAAAAGCTCACAGCCTGTCACAGTTCCTGCAAGCACCCACCTAAGTTCCGGCAGTGCCGCCTCGGTATCATTTTCCCGTATCACCCGTCTTTCTTCAGTGCTTAAAAGGCCCCACACCTCGGCAGCATTCACCACCAGCACCGGCAATCCGGAAAATGGTTCCACCAGCCGATTTCCGCTATCTGCCAGCGCCAGTAGTGATATATCGCTGCCTCGCCGTTCTATGTCAATTCGATAAAGATCCCGCTTAGGCAGGCGGAGGGCTGTGAATCGATCATAGAGCGTTACTGCGATATACGATGCCATCATGCAGCCCAACAGCAGCAGCGGACTGATATTATAATAAACGACACCATTCGCAGTATAAAAGCCGATATCCGGATCCACCGAGATAAGCAATACAGTAATCCCTGCAAAAACGATACTCACGATGTAGAAAACGCCAATTGCGCGCAGCAGCCGACCGTGGCTCAGGGACGGGAACGCCACTCCAACCAGCAAAACGGAAACCGCCAGTCGGTACAAAATCTGCCCTATCACCGAATGGATCGGCACAAAAATGATGAACGCAGCAGCCGCTCCTAATGCTGCCGATATGTACTTTGCTGTTCTCCCTGGGCGTATGCCCAATATTCGTCCGCACAGATGCAGAATTAAAAGTGTTACGGTAAAATTGACTGCTGCCAGTACATCACCGTATATCTTCATTTGTTTTCACCGCCCTTTCCCATCATCAGTTCAGTTTTATTGTAAGCTTTTGACCGGATAGAAACGGTCGAAGCGTGACTGTCCCGTCTTGACAATTTGCCCATTAGTCCTTATCATTGTTGCAGAAGGGAGTGTGACAAAAATGTCGGAAAATGAGCGTGTTGCCCGCATTATTGATGAGTTGGAAAAACTGTACCCACAGGATCTATGCTCCCTCCAATATCGTGTCCCACATGAACTCCTTATTGCTGTACGGCTGGCAGCACAGTGTACCGATGCTCGCGTTAATCAAGTAGCCCCTGCGCTATTTGCGCGCTACCCCTCTATCACAGCCTTTGCAGAAGCCAATATAACCGACATTGAGGAAATGGTACGCAGTTGCGGCTTTTATCACACCAAAGCACACGACATCGTAGAAATGTGTAAAATGCTTCGGGATAAATACAACAACATCGTACCGGACAGCATTGAGGAATTGACCAAGCTTCCCGGTGTCGGACGGAAGACCGCCAATCTAATCTGCGGCGACATCTACGGTCAACCCTCCTATGTCTGCGATACTCACTGCATTCGCATCACCAATCTGCTGGGGCTATCTTCTTCAAAGGATCCTTACAAAGTTGAAATGCAGCTTAGGGAGAAGATCCCCCCTGAAAAATCAACCGGATTCTGTCACCGCATGGTGCTATTGGGACGAGAATACTGTATCGCACGCAAACCGCAGTGCGAACGCTGCCCACTGCGCCCCTATTGTCCCGGTCATACAACGCAAAAACTATAATCGGAGGAACTAAATATGCTGGAAGAACATCAAAATAATCCCATCAGTGAAAACGACGACCTCCTTTCGGATATTCCTGCTGCCGTAGCAGTCGGAAGCGAAGAACATGGTATCCATTCTGAAGAACAGCCCGTCCCACAGCCCGAAGCTTCTCTGTCGCATGAAGAACCAAGTGCTGGGTCAGCGGAAGAGGAAAAGAAACCACGCAAGGCGCCTCCCGATACTTCCGTTATGAAAGTCAGTTCCTTTATGGGTGCTTTGATTCTGCTTGCTATCCCCATCGTCAATTTCATCTGTGCAATCAAATGGATTTTCAGACGAGATAATAACCGCAACCGCCGTAATCTTGGTATTGCCGCATTTCTATTGCAGCTTATTTTTATTGCTCTGGTCATCGGCGGCTGCGTAATTGCAAAATATCAGTTCAATTATGATGTCATTCAGCATCTGCTGGATCTCGTGATTTCAAAATAAGGAGCCAATATGGAAAAAGAAAAGCTGGAACGCATCAGTCACCTTTCCCGACTTGCACGCGAACGCGAACTGACCAATGAGGAGATCAAGGAACGCATGGATCTGCGCGGGCAATATATTGCTGAAATGCGTCAGAGCCTCAAGCATACCCTAGATCATACTTACATTCAAAAGCCAGACGGTACAAAGGAAAAGCTGCGTCAAAAGTCTGACAAGTCTAAGCATCACTAATGGAATTGAAACGCCTTGATGTCAACGGAAGGGAGATCTTGTGAAAATGGATAATAGCATCACTAAACTGCAGCAGATGATCGATGAAAGCAACCGCATTGTATTTTTCGGCGGAGCAGGTGTTTCAACCGAAAGCGGGATCCCCGATTTTCGCTCTGTTGATGGACTGTATCATCAAAAGTTTGATTACCCTCCTGAAACCATTCTCAGTCACAGCTTTTTTATCAGTCATACCGCAGAGTTTTATGATTTTTATCGTCAGAAAATGATATGCCTTTCTGCAAAGCCCAATGCTGCTCACTACAAACTGGCTGAATTGGAGGCTGTGGGCAAGCTGACCGCTATTGTTACACAAAATATCGATGGGCTGCACCAAATGGCGGGCAGTAAAAATGTGCTGGAGCTGCACGGCAGCGTCCATCGCAATTATTGTCAAAAGTGTCACCAATGCTATACAGCCGAATACATTCTATCAACCACAGGCATTCCCAGCTGCAGCTGCGGCGGTCTCATCAAGCCTGATGTCGTACTCTACGAGGAGCAGCTCAACAGCAACACGATTGACGAAAGCATTGATGCCATCGATTACGCCGATATGCTTATCATTGCAGGTACCTCCCTCACCGTTTACCCCGCCGCTTCCCTTGTGCGTTATTTCCATGGCAAGCATCTTGTTCTTATCAATCGTGATCCCACACCAATGGACGAAAGGACTTCCCTCACCCTGCATGGCAAGGTCGGGGAAATCCTCTCTCAAATTATCGTCCGTAGATAATATCCTTATAAAAAGTCCCGTTCTCTCCAAGCAATCAACTGCTCACGGGGGGAGAACGGGACAAATTATTTTAATCTATCGAACTCACCGGCGCACGGTTGTGTGTTACAACGCTGCCGTCTTTTAAGCTGATGTAGGGGCTGAATACAGCCGCCTCTTCACCCATTTTCAATTCAATTTGTACATTGCTGAAAATATCGCTATGGTTGCACATCACCAGCACGGCGCCGTCGTATCGTGTGCCGGTTTCGCTGCATATGGCATTGGCATTCTCGTCCATTTCAATGGAATATAAGGTGACAAATTCCCCCTCATATCTCGGAATTACGGCGTATGCTTCTCCTCCGCCCATCTCTGCCAAAGGCAGGTTTTTCAGTGCTTCCGGCAACTCAGCTTTCATTGCATCAGCACTCTCATAATAGCCAAGAAAAGCCACGGTTCCCAGTGAGTCCGGCTCAGTATTCCCTGTTATCAACGCATGATACAAATCGGTCTCCACTGGTCCCTTTGGCGTTTTACCGCCGCAGGCAGTTAAAATTGTCAGTAGCAAAACCGCTATCAAAATATAGCTACCGGTCTTCTTGAACATTTCCCTTTTCCGCTTCTTTCCGCTCAATTTCTTCATTTTCCTTGCGACAGATATGCCGATATATCAAAATACCGCACAAGCTGATGGTCAGCGTAACCGCAAATACCGCTACTGCAAAGCCATAGTTCTGTTCGCCCAACGCATTGCCGCCGATGGTAGAGGTAATAATGCTCGGAATTCTTGCTACCAAAGAAATCAGCAGCCAATCCCTCATTCGCAGATTTGTCAGTCCCACCGCATAGCATAGCAGATCCTTTGGCGTACCGGGAATTAAAAAAACAATAAACACCAACAATTCAAGCCGCCGACTATCCTGCATGAACCGCAAGGACATAATCTTTTCCCAGGAAAAGAAAACCTCTACTAGCTTTACACCATAGCGACGCACCAATATTACCACGATTGCGCCGCCAAGTACTGCGCCAATGAGGCAAAGAATTGTCCCCTCTACTGCGCCAAAAGCATACCCTGCACCGATTTCAAGCGGCTCGCCCGGAATTACGGCAACAATGATCTGGAAGATCATCATGCCAATAAAAGCGATACGCCCCCAAATTCCGTGACCGTCTACCCATTGACGAAACATCTCCGGCTCCGATACAAAGCGCAGCATCGGGCGCGCGACCAACCAGCACAGCAGCCCCATAAAAGCGACTAAACCGATGATTGCGGCGATGCCCCATATTTTCTTTTGTCGGTCATTCATCTGCATTTATTGTTTCCTCTTATCTCCTTTTGTCCTACCTTAATGATAGCCCATTTGGAGAAAAGCTGCAATTAAAAAGTCTTGAAGAGTTCTTTAATTATTTTTTACTAAAGACTTTGTTCAGCAGCATTGTAAAAAGAATTATAATGCCAATAACCAGAAAAATACCCAGCATACCGGAAACAAGGTAATGGAAATTATTCAAAAACTGGCTTGGATTAAAGTTCATATCAGTTACCCCCTTATAATCACAGGAAGAAATTGAGGATCAAACCACCCGCCACAACAGAGGCGATTTGTCCCGATACATTGACGCCGATTGCCTGCATCAACAGGTAGTTCTGCTTGTCCTCTGCCAAACCCAACTTATGCACCACGCGTCCGCTCATCGGGAAAGCTGAAATGCCGGCTGCACCGATCATGGGATTGATCTTGTTCTTGAGGAACAGGTTCAGGAACTTGGCAAACAGTACGCCGCCGGCGGTATCAAAAATAAACGCAACAAGTCCGAGGCAAAGAATAAGCAAAGTTTCCGGCTTGAGGAATTGCTCAGCCTGCATATTCGCGGCAATGGTAATGCCAAGGAAAATGGTAACAAGGTTTGCCAACACATGCTGGGCGGTATCGCTCAGGGAGTTCAGCACACCGCACTCGCGGATCAGGTTGCCAAACATCAAGAAGCCGATAAGTGCCACAGAGGTCGGAGCAATAATTCCCGCAACAATTGTTACCATAATCGGGAACAGAATACGGGTAGTCTTGCTGATCTCCACCTGCTTATAGGGCATGCGGATAAGGCGTTCTTTATGGGAGGTCAAAGCCTTGATGACAGGCGGCTGAATAATGGGCACCAGTGCCATATAAGAGTAAGCCGCTACCATAATAGCACCCTGGTACTTGGAATTGAGCATTTGAGATACAAAAATGGAGGTCGGACCATCTGCCGCACCGGTAACCGCAATCGAAGCAGCGTCATTGGTGCCGAAAAACATGGACGCCGCACAGAAGGTCAGAAAAATGCCAAACTGTGCTGCTGCGCCGAAAATCATCAGTTTAGGATTGCTCAAAACAGGTCCGAAGTCGATCATCGCGCCAATGCCGATGAACAAAACCAGCGGGAACAGCTCATTGGCAATACCGGCATTGAACAGCGTAGTCAGCGCCCCCTCCGTCACCTGCCCGCTTGCGTTCACCTGGTCAATGGCGCCGGAAAGCGGTATATTGACCAGAATGGTGCCAAAGCCCAGCGGCAGCAGCAGCGTTGGCTCCATATCCTTGGCGATTGCCAAATAAATAAGCAGACCGCCGATAAGCCACATGACCCAGTAGCGCCAGTCGCTCAGCGCCGCCACATTCACAAACAGGCTGCCGATCTCTTCAAAAATCATAGTCAGTCACCTCAAAAATGGTTAATATTTTTATAATAAAAAAAACCTTTACAAAAGCCCCACAGGAGAGCCTTTGTAAAAGTCTTGTTCTAAACACTATGTGTTCATGGACGGCACGAGCGCCAAGGGCACCGGGATGACGACACCGCCCAACGCAGCCTACAGGACTGCGCAAACTACTCCCCTTTACGCGGTTTATTATATTATGCTGTTTTAGTTTTGTCAATCCGTTAATTTAGTCTGAATTTCTGAATTTCAGCCCAATAGACCAAGGTGCTCTATCAACACTTTACAACCAATCAGTATAAGAATAATTCCACCGATCAACGATGCCTTGTCCTTGTATTTTGCACCAAAGCGGTTGCCGATAAACACCCCAAGTAAGGAAATAATAAAGGTCGTGCAGCCGATAAGCCCCGAAGCCTTGCCGATATTGACCGAAAGAAATGCAAAGGTGATGCCCATGGCAAGGGCATCAATGCTGGTAGCCACCGCCATCAAAAGCAATTCCTTGAGGTTGAGACGTTCATCGGAATGCAATTCTTCTTCCTCATTTTCATGGAAGGTATCCCATATCATCTTACCGCCGATAAAAAGCAATAGAACAAAAGCAATCCAGTGATCAAGGCGGGTAATATACTGTGCAAAACGGCTGCCCAGCAGCCAGCCCAAATAAGGCATCAGTGCCTGAAATCCGCCAAAGAACAGCGCAATAATAAAAGCGTGTCGGTAATTGATTCGCCGCATCCCCAGCCCCTTGCAGACCGCTACGGCAAAAGCGTCCATTGAAAGCCCGACACCAATGAGTAAAATCTCTATTGTACTCAAACTTTCACCCCGCTAAAACTTGATAAGATAACCCGATGATTGTAGCACATCAAGGAATATCCGTCAAACAATTTTTTATTCCCTGTTCTCCGCAGTCACATTCCGCCGATACCAATCCCACAGGGACTGTGGGGTAATCATCGCTTCCCGTGGAATGCGTGCCACCGAGACCACCTCACCTGCGGCTTCCAGCTCTTCCTCCAACAGTACTAACGCCAGTGAATCCAGATATCCGCTTTGCAGCAGCTCGGTCTCCTCCGTCAAGGGGCGGTCGCAGGCTTGGCACAGCATTGCCAGCAGCTTCTCGCTTGTCATATATCCATATATCCTCTCACTCATATTTCATGTGCAGCGCTTGTATAACTATGTAGCTATACAGCTTGTCCGGTCTTTGCTTCCTTTTTATTTTATCTTCACCGAGACCTCATGGCAAAAGCGCTGCTTTTTTGCGGTCTGTTTTTCCATTCACCGTTAATGGCAGTTTATCGCAAACTATAATCTGCCTTGGGATCATGTAGTCCGGCAGGGTATGGCGCAGCGCTTCCCTCATGGTTTCCTCATCAGTGGTTCCATCTGTCGTCACCAGTGCTCTTAATGCAACAACGCGCCCCAATCGGTCATAGCGGGGCAGCACCACAGCCTGCTGCACATTTGGCTGTGCCGTCAGTGCAGCCTCTATTTCCACCGGCTCAATGCGGTAGCCCTTGTACTTGATTTGGTCATCACAGCGGCCATCATACCATAAATATTCTTTTTCAAAATGCCCCAAATCGCCGGTTAGGAATCGACCTTCAAAGCACGCCCCATTCAGGTACCCTGCAGCAACACTTGTCCCCTGCAGGCAAATACGGTTTTCGGCAGACAGAGTAATATCAACTGCTTCCCCGCTTTCTCTGCCGATGGGAAGAACCTCCTGCGCCGCCAGATCCGGTGTGATCTCCGCTGAGCTAATGGCGCAAGTCGCTTCTGTGGGGCCATAGGCATTAATGATGCGCAAGCCCGGAAAACGCTGCCACAGTCGGCGCACCGTACTGCCGCGCAACGGCTCACCGCAGAAAAAAATCGTTTGCAGGCAGGGCAATGCCCGTGCAGCAAAGCACTCGTCCAAAAGGCAGCAATCGGCATACGACGGCGTCATGATCGCCAATTCCGCACGGCTGGCACCGGCGGAAGCCGGTATGCCTTCCTGCAGCAGCTCCAACGTGCAGCCTATATAAAGTGCGTAATAGAGATCCGCAACCGAAAGATCAAAGCTGAACTGCGCTTGATTAAGAACTGCATGAGGGTACAGTGCTGTTATCGCAGGACGGGAGGTGAACCACTCAATAAAATTTTCCAAATTGAGGTATGTCACCATAACACCCTTGGGCACCCCGGTGCTGCCGGAGGTAAAGAGAATATATGCAATATCCTCGTTCAGAACAGGCGGCAACGAGAATTCTCCGTTTCCCTGCTGCGGAACGGAAAAGCAGATCATGCCAGCCATTAACTCTTCAGGGAGAGGCGAAACAACAACTGCTGTCTTGATATCTGCCTCTGTCAACATGGTTCTTATGCGTAAAGCAGGAATATGTTTACCCGCCGGTATGTAGGGACGACCTGCCCACAGGCAACCCACAATAGCAATTACATATTCCGGCGACTTTTCACCATAGATCAGCACCGGCTCTCTGCTGCCAAACAACTCCGCTGCCAAAGCTGAAGCACGGCTGTGCAAATCCTTCCAGCTAAGGGTTTCCTTCCCCATACGACAGCATGTACCGCTGATATGGGAAAAAATGCGTTCTCTCAGCATGATGAGGCCTCCCTTAGCTGCTCCGGAGGGATAAGCGAAGGATCATACATCACTTTGGAGTGATTGACCAGCAAAAGCTCCCTGTCAAGTTCATTGCCATTACAATCTGTTTTTATGCGGTAGATGCGGCTGCAGCGATAATAATTACCGTCTGCTTCTCTTTGAAAGTGGTGATCCTCTTCTACGATGCGCCACCGATACGGAAAGCGGTGCTCTGCGCGGAGCTCTCCGCACAAATCATGTCCATCCTGCCAGATGAGAAGCTATACCGATGTGTCGGTATCGTTGCGAAAACGGTAATCCACATTCTTATAAAATATGCTGGTACCGGTACCGAAGGGCACACGCCTGCCGCTGTCCGGAAATAATGCATCGGTATGGTGGTGCAGTTCCGTAACAGTAAGAGGGCTGTTGAGCACCATCCAGTGAATCAGGTTTGCCAGCTGACACAGCCCTCCCCCAATCTCAGCACCCAACTTTCCTGCACCGATGGTAAGCCCCGTTAGATAACCTTTTTTTGCAGTCGTTCTGCCAACCGTATGCCAAAAAGAGAAGGTTTCTCCGGGTGCAACAGTGAGACCATTGATCCGTTCTCCAGCCAAACGAAGATTGGTTTCCTTGTTGTACTGAAGCTGCATATCAACACCATTCAGTTCCCGCAGCATGGGAGAACGGTGCCCCTTGAGAAGTATCGGCAGCAGCTCCGGATTCCGGCGCTCTGCAAAGCGTACCGCAGAAAACAAATCCCGCACATTTCGGCGTAAAATCTCCTTTTCTACCGAAATTCGGTAGCAAAAAGGGCTCAGCTCACAAAAGAGCTTTCTCGCCATACTCTTCCTCTCCTTATCATTAACTACAAATGATAGCCAATCCCTTTGTCGGTCTGATGTTTATGCTCGCTACAAAGGTATCTGCATTTTACACGAAAGGTGATGAATTATCAATAGTTTTTACCATATCTTAATGGAGTTTAGAAAGAAAGTGTCCAAAACCCTTTTCTTTTGTCGCAAGATGCGCTAAAATAATGAGCAAACATTCTACCTGATTGAAGGTATAAAATTAGGAGCTTTCCCCTTGAATAAGGTATTTTTTGATTTGGAGTGGAATACGGGCTTTCTGGACGGCAACAGCTTTGATGAGGTCATTGAAATCGGTGCCGTAAAGACCAACGAGGAATTCCAACAGATCGATGGATTTCGGCAGCTGATCCGCCCCGTCATCTACCGCAAGATGAACCCTTATATCCAAAAGATGCTTGCAATTACAATGAAAGATCTGCAGGACGCTGACCCGCTCAGAACTGTAATCGAAGAATTCTTTGGCTGGTGCGAAGATTGCGATACCCTTATTGCATGGAGCAGCAATGACTTTGGAGTACTGGAAAAGAATCTTTCTCATATTGGAATGAAAGTTCCGGAGCATCTTAAGCGTTACGATGTCCAAATGGCATATTCCTACCGCACTGAAAAAAGTATTCGGAACTACGCTTTGAAAACCGCTGTGGAGGCAATGGAACTGCCGGAGCCGGAGGAACAGAGCTACCATGATGCTTACTATGATGCGCAGTTTACCGCAGCCATCGGTCGGGCGCTGATAGAGCGATATGGTCCACTGCCTTCCGAGGAAGAATTGCAGACACTGAAAAACACATTGGTTAAACCAAAGAAGCCCAAAATACCATTGATGTACAGTGTAAAAAAAGCAATTCGATTGGAGAAATATACAGCATTCTCCTGCCCCACCTGCGGATTACAGCTTCGATTGCCCTGTTGGTATGCATTGGACGATAAACATTTTATCGGCCGAACACGCTGCCCGGAGTGTGGCTTCCGATATGCAGAACTGAGCTGCGACAACTTCCGGCGCGACCGCTGTGATGCCCATTTTACCCTATGGGGCGAATCAAGTGAGCACGCAAAAGCAATGATGGAGACGGCGCAGGAAGCAGATCACTGCATCAAATTATATCCTCCTCATCGCATAAAAAACAATAAACCATGATCGAAAGAAGCAGTCCGATAATTACAGGGCTGCTTCTTTGATATTCAAGTCAAGCGCATCAACCTTTCCGCAATGCCGAACGATATTTCATCTTTCCGATTTTTTAGCTCCTCTTTTCTATTTACATTGACATTTTTCGCGTCCATCGTTATTCTATATTATGATGAACGCATGAATATGCGTTTATTCCTCTCGCCCGACAAGCAGAGGAACATTTTTATACAAAGAGAGGTTATAGCTATGAAAAAAGTAAACTGGCTGGTGGTTGTCACCGGTTTGGTAGTAGGCGCAGCTGCCGTACTGCTGACTGCACTGGGCAACCCCGGCAACATGGGCTTCTGTATCGCCTGCTTCCTGCGCGATACCTCCGGTGCCTTGGGACTTCATTCCGCCGGTGTAGTTCAGTACATTCGTCCCGAGATCATCGGCATTGTGCTGGGTTCCATGATTGCAGCCTTGGGCTTTAAGGAGTTTAAGGGCCGCGGCGGCTCCTCCCCTGCTCTGCGCTTCGTATTGGGCATGTTTGTCATGATCGGTGCATTGATGTTCTTGGGCTGCCCGCTGCGTATGATGATCCGGATCGGCGGCGGCGACTTAAATGCCATCGTTGGTCTGGTGGGCTTCGTTATCGGCATTTTTGTCGGAACACTGTTCCTCAAGAAGGGCTTTACCATGAAGCGTTCTTATAATCTGGGGGCTTTGGAAGGCAGCGTTATGCCTGCCATCGTTGTTGCCCTTCTTATCCTTCTTGTTGCTGCTCCCTCTTTCATTCATTTTTCCACCGAGGGTCCCGGCAGCAAGCATGCTCCCCTGATTGCTGCGTTGGTCGTTGGTTTGATTGTCGGTGCGCTGGCACAGCGTTCCCGTCTGTGCACCGTGGGTGGTATCCGCGATGCGATGATGTTCAAGGATTTCAAGCTGATGTATGGCTTTATTGCTGTTATCGTTGCCGTTATCATCGGCAACCTCATTACCGGCAACTTCAATCTTGGCTTTGAAGGACAGCCTGTCGCTCATACTGATGGTCTGTGGAACGCGCTGGGCATGCTGTTGGTCGGCTGGGGTTCTGTACTGCTCGGCGGCTGCCCGCTGCGTCAGCTGGTTCTGGCTGGAGAAGGCAATGCCGATTCCACCATCACCGTACTGGGTATGATGGTCGGTGCTGCATTGTGCCACAACTTTGGTTTGGCTTCTTCCGCCGCAGGTCCTACCCAGAACGGCATGATCGCCGTCGTAATCGGCTTTGTTGTTGTAGCGGTCGTTTCGTTCCGCAATGTTGCTAAGGAGGGATAAGAAATGGTAGATGCAAGAGGGCTTTCCTGCCCCATGCCCGTGGTGATGGTACAGAAAGAAGTAAATAAAAACAGCCCCGCTGAGCTGACCGTTTTGGTTGATAACCAATGTGCCGTAGAGAATGTCAGTCGTTTTGCCGGCAGCCAGGGCTACAAGGTTTCTGTAAAGGCTGATGGTGATGATTTCACCCTGACCCTGACCAAATAATATGAATTCATACATTGCAACCTTCCACACACATTTTTCCGCCCAGTGTACTGCGCGTGCCATGATGAAGGCTGGCATCAACGCTAAGATGGCGCCGGTGCCCAGAGCCTTGAGCACAGACTGCGGCACCTGTGTGCGCTATGAAGCGGCTTGCCCGCTTGCAGAGTTGATGCACACTGATTATGATGCCATTTACGCAGTGAAAGACGGAAGCTACTGTGAATTGCAAAAGAACGAGGATAAGTGAAAAAATGCAGTCGGTTCATGAATCGGCTGCATCTTTTTGTTTATTCAGTTGCCCATTTCCTCGCTGAGAATCAACCACCGTTCCATTGCCATGTCCAGAAGATCTTGTTTTTCTTCTATCTGGGCGCAAAGTTCCTGTAGGCGCTGGTAATCGTTTTGAATGCTGTCCTGTGCCATCTCGGACCTGATTTGCTCCAGTTCAGATTCAAGCGTATGAATGGCAGTTTCTGTTTCGGTATATTCCTTGCGTCGGCGGGCGTCCTCTCGGCGCTGCTCTTTTCCACGGTAATACTGCTTTTTTTGCTCGCTCTCAGTCTTCAAGTGCAGTTCAGCAGCTTTCTCCGTCCCCTGCTCTGCCTTTGCCTTGAGATAGGCGCTATAACCGCCCTTATACTGATGCAGCATTCCCTGTTCTATCGCAAAGATACGGTTGGGAACACGATCCAGCAAATAACGGTCATGGGAGACAATGATAAGCGTTCCCTCATACTCAGAAAGAGCCTGCTGCAGAACCTCTTTAGATGGAAGATCAAGATGGTTTGTGGGTTCATCAAGTACCAAAACATTGCTGCCGGCAAGACAAATAATGGCAAGCTTCAAGCGTGCACGTTCTCCGCCGGAAAGCTGCCCCACCAAGCGATAGGCGTCCTCTCCGGTAAGACCCATTGCTCCCAATGCGGTACGCAAAGGCGTTTCATACATACGGGGGTATGCTTTCCACATGGTATCCATTACAGTAAGTGACTGGTCGAGATGGTCGCTGCCTTGATCATAGTAGCTTCTTTTGACACCGCGTCCCCATGTAATGCGCCCTTTCTCAGGTGGCTCAGCAGAAAGAATCGTACGCAAAAGGGTTGTCTTTCCGCTTCCGTTCGGACCGATGATTGCAACCTTGTCCCCTCGCTGAATATTAAATTCGGCATTGGTAAGCAGCATTCTCTCCTTTTCTCCACTTCCTACCGTAACGGTAAGATCATCAACTATCAAAACGTCCTTGACCGGTTCCGTTTCAAAAGCAAGGCGGATCTTAGGAGGCTTCAAGCGGCGGTGCGGCTTTTCAATCGGCTCCAGCCGCTCCAGCATCTTCTGCCGGGACTGCGCCATTTTTGTTGTAGAGGCACGCACCAGATTGCGTGCCACATAATCCTCCAGCTTGGAACGCTCTTCCTGCTGTTGTTCATACAGCTTTTTCTGGCGGGTGTCCTGTTCCTCCCGTTGTTTGGTGTAGGCGGTATAATTTCCCTTGTATTCCCACAGAGTCGCGTCCTCCAGCTCCCATATTTTATTGCAAAGTTTATCAAGGAAGTAGCGGTCGTGTGAAACAACCAGCAGGGCGCCCTTATAGCCTGCAAGATAATCCTCCAACCAGCCTAGTGTAGCAAAATCAAGATGGTTGGTCGGCTCATCTAAAATCAGCAGGCTTGGGGCTTCAAGCAGAAGTTTTGCAATTGCGAGACGAGTCTGCTCACCGCCGGAAAGCTTGTCTACGCATTTATCAAAGCCATGCTCGGCAAAACCCATGCCGGTAAGTACTGTTTTTATCTTTACCTCAATCTGATAACCGTCACGCGCAAGAAACGCATCTTCTGTACGACGGTATTCCTCCGCCAATGCAGGCGAATTATCTTTCGCCATCAGATCGCCTAATTCCTTCATGCGGCGCTCCAATGCATACACATCGGCAAAAACAGATTGCATTTCCTGCCAGATAGTTCCCTCAAAAGAAAGACCGCAATTCTGTTTTTGATATCCAATAGAAAGATTGGTGCCTCGTATAATTTCCCCGGAGTCATCATCTGGTTCCAACTCTCCGCAGATAACGCGCAGAAGGGTGGTCTTTCCGGTGCCGTTTGGTCCGACCAAGCCAATGCGGTCATGATCCTCAATTTTTGCTGTGACATCAGAGAAAATGGTATCACTGCCATAGCTTTTATTGACATTTTGCAACGAAACCTGCATTGAAAGCGCCCCCTTCCTCAATCATTCAGCTAACGTATTATAGCATGAGAAATGCATGATGAAAAGTATTTTTGCCTCATTGCTGTTCCCAAATAAAAATCAAGATGATATAATGAAAATAAAGTTTTAACGGAAATCCAAGAGGAGAAGCCATGTTAAAAAAGAACGATATTATCCCCCTGACGATAGAGAGTATTACCAACGAAGGCAACGGGATCGGACACGCTGACGGCATTGCAGTATTTGTGCCGATGACTGCCGCCGGCGATGAACTGCGGGTGCGGATCGTTAAGGTGCAAAAAAGCTACTGCTACGGCATTATTGAGGAAATATTGACGCCCTCCCTCGACCGTATTGAGCCGGACTGCCCCTGCTATAAGCGCTGCGGCGGGTGCAGCCTGCGGCATATCACCTATGAGGCGGAGCTGCGGGCAAAAACCGGCTGGGTGCGGGACGCCGTACAGCGCATCGGCGGCTTTGCAACGGAGCCGCTGACTATCCTGCCCTCCCCCTGCCATGAGCGCTACCGCAACAAGGCGCAGTTCCCTTTCGGGCGGAGTGAAAGCGGCAGCTACACCGGCTTTTTCGCGCCGCGCAGCCATACCGTCATTCCCTGCGGGGACTGTGCATTACAACCCAAAGAATTCAGTGAGATCGCTGCATGGGTGTGCCATTTTGCCGATAGACACAAGCTGACCATCTATAACGAGCAAAGCGGGAAAGGGCTCCTTCGGCATCTGTATTTGCGGCAGGCAGCCACAGACAGCAGCATTATGCTCTGTCTGATTATAAATGGCCGAAGAATGCCGCAGGCAGAGCAATTTGCACAAGAGGCTCAAGTTGCATTTCCATCCATCGCCACCGTATTGTTAAACCATAATACGCGGCGCGATAATGTGATCCTTGGTGCGGAGCAAACGGTGCTGACAGGATCCGGCGTTTTGCATGATACCATGTGCGGCATTTCAGTTTCTCTTTCAGCCCACAGCTTCTATCAGGTGAACCACGATTCTGCCGAGCAGCTCTACCACGAAGCCGCACGGCTGGCAGCGCTGAAGCCACAGGAAACGCTGCTTGATCTCTACTGCGGAGTCGGCACCATTGGTCTTTCCATGGTACAGCCAGAGCAAAAGCTCATCGGCGTCGAGGTTGTCCCCAGCGCCGTGGAAAATGCCAGAGAAAACGCCCGCCGTGCAGGGGTACAGAATGCGGAATTTTTGTGTGCAGATGCGGGAAAAGCAGCGCAGATCCTGGCGGAACGCGGACTGCGCCCCGATGTGATCGTGCTTGATCCCCCGCGCAAGGGCTGCGACAGTGCAACACTGGATGCAGTTGTACACATGGCACCCAGCCGCATTGTAATGGTAAGCTGCAATCCTGCTACCATGGCGCGGGACGCTGCCGTCCTGCGGGAGAAGGGCTATACGCTGCAGTGCTATCGGCCTGTCGATCTTTTCCCGAGGACAGCGCATTGTGAGACGGTAGGTCTGTTTATTCAAGCATAAAATAAAAAATTACCGGTCACTTCATTAGCGGAGTAACCGGTATTTCCTTTTATTACACTAAGTTCTTTTCCCGATGGGTGATAACGCTGTACGCCACAACACAAATCGCCACCGAGAGCAGCGAGCCCGCCGCTGTTGCCAGACCCATTGGGAAAAGCGTATCGGCAAAGTGGGTGGAGGTATAGTACACCCCCGGGATACGCACCAGCACAATGGCAAGGATATTGTGAAGGAACGAAAGCCCCGATTTACCGCAGGCACAGAAATAACCGCTGAAGCTGAAGTGGATCCCCGCAAAGATGCAATCCCACACATAACCGCGCAGGTACTGCCCGCCCAGTCGGATAACCTCCAGACCATCTGCACTGGCAGAACTGGTAAAGAGAGAGACGACCGGCTCGGCAAAGAACTGCATCAGCAGAACAATAACAGCGCCGAAGCCCGCTGTAATGATAACGGCATAGCGCAGCGTCGCCTTGGCACGCTCCGGCTTGCCCGCGCCGATATTCTGCGCGCCCAGCGCCGAAACGGTGGAAAGCATGGAGGACGGAACCAAGAACAGAAAACTGATGATCTTTTCCACGATTCCGACCGCCGCGGCGTCATTCAGTCCCCTGCGGTTGGCAATGATGGTAATGACAATAAAGGCGATCTGGATCAAGCCATCTTGAAGGGCGATGGGAACACCGATTTTGAGGAGGCTGCCCATCGTTTCCCGCTGGGGGCGAAGATCACTCTTTTTCAGGACTATGCCTGTCTTGCGTCTGCGGATCATAATGAGCGCCGCAAGAACACTGACTGCCTGCGAAAGGGTCGTGCCCAGCGCCGCGCCGATCGGTCCCATGCGCAGTGCTCCCATAAAGAGATAGTCCAGACCAATATTGGCAACGCAGGCAACAAGGATAAAATACATGGGGCTTTTGCTGTCACCCATACCGCGGAAAATGGAGCTGATAATATTGTAAGCCGTAATAAACGGAATCCCGATAAAACAAACCGTCAGGTACGCCACTGTTCCCTCTACCGCTTCGGTCGGGGTAGACATGACCGCCACGATATCCCGCCGCAGCAAAAGCAGGACCGCCGTAAGTACCAGCGAGACCGCCATAAACAGTGTTACGGTATTCCCGATACTTTGCGCCGCCTGCCGGCGGTCATCGGCGCCGACTGCCCGCCCGATGCTGACCGTCGCGCCCATCGCAAGCCCGACGATCATAACGGTGAGCATATGCATGACCTGCGAACCGATCGAAACGGCAGTGGTGCTCGCGACTCCCTCAAACTGCCCTATGATAAAAAGATCTGCCATGCCGTAAAGCGTCTGCAAGAAATATGAGAGCAGGTAAGGCAGAGAAAACAGCAGTACATTTTTTAGCACGCTGCCGGTCGTCAGGTTCTTTTCCATTATTCTTGTCATTCCTTTGATATAGCTGTGATATGCGATGATAAGAATTATTATAAACCCCACAGCAGCGGTCATGTCAAGTCATCACAGATAAAATGGAAAAAGCGCCGGTTTTGTGCGCCGGCGCCCCTGTATTTTGTTTATTTTATTGAATTCGCACCAGCAGAACTGTCTCTTCCCCACGTGATATGCGGATATCTAACCCTGTCTCGGTCTGCTTCCGGCGAAAATCCAGCCGTTCCCCCTCATAGCAGGAGGATCGGAAAATGATGTCCATGCGGTTGATGTTCATGGATTTCAGCTCCGCAACGGAAAAGGTTCCCATAACAGCTCGCGCATAAGCGGTATTATTCATGTGACCGCCCACATCTATATCCGTGGAGCGTACACGATACTCAGCATATGGCTCGATCCCCTCAAAGTGATCCGGGATACGAGCAAACGGCTCCATACAGGGGCTTTCGTTATTGAAGCATAGCTCTGCGGGATAAATCCCCTCCAGCGGTACCAGCTTGTGCGTTTTCGTATCAATAACTGCCCATTCTGTTTTGCCAACCATCAGCGTATTCCCTTTACTGCTGAGGATATAGCTGCGGTTTCCACGCATTTTATCCGGTTTTTCCGGGTATGTTTGCAGGGAGACTCCCTGCAGCATGGACGGTCGTCTGATAAAGTTGATCTGTGTTTTTACTGTCAGCCAAAATAGATTTTTTTGAGCCATCGCCTTCACACCGATCCCGAGCATTTCCGCATGGGTGGAAGCGATATCCATAAACAGTCCAAAAGCTTCTGCATAACTCAGCTTTCCCTCAAAATCACAAATACTGGGGCCTATTTCCCGCATAATCTCATATCTTTCCAACATGTATGTATATCCCTCCAGAATGGTTAGTTGTCTTGTCAAAAAGAATGCAATCTGCTATATTTAAGATAAAATAAGCAATAATGGTATTGTAGCACATTCTGCGAAGTTATGGTACCTTTGTTTTCCGATATCGCATAAAGGAGAGAATTAAATATGTGTACTGCAACCACCTACCGTACCCATGACTTTTACATGGGGCGGACACTTGATTATGAGTTTTCTTATCCAAGCGAAGTAACTATTATGCCCCGTCGCTTCCCGATTCATTTACGGCATAGTACAGTGCTGACCGAGCATTATGCTATAATCGGCATGGCATACGTGACAGAAGGCTATCCGCTTTATTACGATGCCATCAATGAAAAAGGACTCGGCATGGCAGGGCTGAACTTTGTCGGAAACGCCGTCTATTCCTCCCCCTGCGCGGGGAAAGAGAACATTGCACAGTTTGAGTTTATCCCATGGCTGCTTGCTCGCTGTGCCGATCTGCAGGAGGCACGTAATGCACTGGAAACCTTAAATCTGACTGACACGCCTTTTAACAGCCAGTTGCCGTCTGCTTCCCTGCATTGGATCATCGCTGATGCATCGGGAGCTATTGTGGTGGAAAGCATGGCTGATGGATTGCATATTTATGATAACCCTGTAGGTGTGCTGACCAATAACCCTCCGTTCCCCCAGCAATTGGCAATATTGAACCGATACCGTGGTCTTTCCTCCCGCCAGCCGGGAAACACCTTTGCACCGGAAATTGAACTGCCCTGCTACAGCCGTGGCATGGGAGCTAAAGGCCTTCCGGGCGATCTGTCTTCCGATTCTCGATTTGTACGGGTCGCTTTCACACGAGCAAACTCGGTCAGCAGCGAAGGCGAATCGGAAAGCGTCAGCCAGTTCTTTCACATTCTCGGCTCGGTAGAGCAGGTGCGCGGTTGCTGTGAGGTCTCGCCCAATGAATATGAAATCACCATTTATACCTCCTGCTGCAACGCCACGCGCGGTATCTACTACTATACAACTTACCAAAATCCGCAGATCACCGCCGTGGATATGCACCGCACCGATCCGACGGGAACGACTCTGTCACGCTATCCCCTGCTGCCCCTTGAAATACGGCAGCAAAACTGAAGTACTGAATAAACAAAAAGCCGGTACACTGTCCACCCTATTTGGTGAAGCGGTATGCCGGCTCTTCTTTTTCGCATTATGTCTGCCCGCCCGTTACCACGACCGGCAGGCGCACCCCCAATCGGGAAAGCAGTTCATTGCTGATACTGCCGGAGCGCTGCGCCACAAAAGACGCGGAGAGCGGGCTCTCCTCCCATGCTTCGATCAGCGTCGCTGTATCCCCTACGGATATTCCCACCGTATCGGTAATATCCACCGCAAGCTGATCCATGCAAATACGCCCGATGATCGGAACGATGTATGTACCGATACGCACACAAGTCTTTCCGCCGGAAAGGTCTCTCGGAAAGCCGTCGCCATAGCCGATTGGTAAAATGGCGACCTTAGTATCTCTTACTGTTTGATACGCACGCCCATAGCCAATGCACTCACTTTTCGGCACCTCTCTTATCAGTACGACCCGTGCCTTTACGGATAAGACCGGACGAAGCGGCAAACGACAGACGGTTTGATCTCCTGCCGCGCTGGGCACTCCATACAAGGAAATGCCCACCCGCACATAGTCACATTGCAGTTGCGGATAGTTCAACAGCCCGTAACTGCTTTGGATATGCAGCTTTGGTACAGATATTCCATCAGCTTTCAACCGGTCGGTCAGGGTGTAAAAGCGGCGGATCTGCTCTTTGGTAAACACTATATCCTGCGGCTGCCGGCTGTCACAACAACATAGATGGGTAAACATACCGTCCACCAGCAGGTGTTTCATCAGAAAAACGCGCCGCACACTTTCAAAATCGTCACAGGAGATGCCCAACCGGTGCATGCCGCTATCTATGCCGATATGGATATGAATCGGTATGCCCTGTTCATTCAGCCGCTCGGCATAGTCATAGTCAATAAGCGTCTGTGTCAGACGGTATTTTTTCAAATCTCTTGCCCTGTGGATATCGGTAAAGCCCAGAATGAGGATATCCCCCCGTATTCCATAACGACGCAGGCGGATCCCCTCCTCGGCCGTTGCGACCGCAAAAGCAGTCACCCCGTTTCGTTCCAAATGTACTGCTGTTTCATAATCCCCATGACCATAGGCATTTGTCTTTACCACCGCCATCAGCTTACAGCCCTGCGGCATCGCCGCTTGTAATACGGCAGCGTTGTGGGCAAGGTTTGCGAGGTTCAGTTCGATATAGGCACGCTCGGTTGATGTAATGTGCTTTTGCTTTACAGCGAAGCGCTGCAACAGTATCGCCCCTGCAAAGCCGAACAGAACGGACATAACGCACACCACCGCAAAATGAATAAGGCTGTTCTCTACCAGCAGCGCCCACCGGTGCGTCAGCTTTGCCGCCGCGCGCACTGCCACGATTATCATCGGGTGGATAAGATAGATAACCAGCGTCGCAGCACGCAGTCCCCTTGCTTCTTTTCCTCGTACAAACAGCAACGTCCGAAAGAGAAACATCATGCAGAGCGGGAGGAGCAGGTACATGCTATCGTGGCGGGGCAGCCTGTTTTGGTGCAGCAGCAGCGCCTCGGCAGTCATTGCCGCAAGGCTAAGTGCAAAACCGCCAAGGCTCTGTTTCTGCGTCAGGCGGGGCTTTTTCTCCGCCATATACCCGCCGAACATCAAAAAGACGGGGGCAAAGAATACGCCGTTTCTGGTATAATCAAGAAGCTGGAACAGCAGCCCGTAAAAGTCCTTTATGACCGGCACCCCCGCGGCTATCCCGTAGTAGCTGTCACCAAACAGCCCAATCAGGTACAGCAGGGCAGCGACTGCCAATCCCTTAGAAAAATCCAGCTTTTCCACCAGCCGCCATGCAATCACCATTCCCAGCATGGAAGCCGGCAGATACCACAAATGATACATCGTGCCGTCAAATACAAGGTCTTTCAGGATATTCGGCAGCAGGCACGGCTTTTCAAAATAGCCGTTATAGATGTTCAGCGGAAGATACAGCAGCATGGCAGCCGCATAGATCATTCCCGTCTTTTTCAGAAAATGGCGAAGTCCGCTGTTATCACGATGATAACGGGAAAGTGTGAAAAACCCTGTCGTCATCAAAAAGAAGGGTACCGCAATGCGGGCAATGCTCCTTGTCAGGATTAGATCCCCTACGGCACTGATACTGCTGAGCGGCGAAGTATGGATCGCTATGACCAACAGGGCGGCAGCAAATCGCATTTGGTCGATGCCGGTATAATACTCCCTTTCACTCATCGGCTTTCTCCCCAAACGGTCACGATAAACCCATCTGTATTGTTGCCGGAAACCTGATACAACGCATCTTCCGGCAAACGGATCTCCGTATAGGGTGCGGCTGCCGGGAAGAAGAATACCTCGGTATTCCGATAGATCAGCCGACGCTCCGGCGTGTATCTTTTGATGAACGTGATGTATTCCTCCAGCGTCAGCCCCATATCTGCCATAACAGCGGAATGCGGAAAACCGACATAGCGAAAATGCCACGGCTCGTGCGCGATCCCTGTGATCTTCTCCTTTCCTGCCGGATAGCGCTGGATAAATCCATAGTCCGGCGCCAGCCTGCGGAACTCTTCGCATATCCCCTCGTAAGGGAAATCGGGACAAAGAAAATCGATGTTTTCCAAATAGCGTCCCACATCGATCGCCAGTCCTGTCTGGTGCTCGCTGCGGTCGGGCAGCGCAACATATTTCCTTGTGAACTCCGTACCGTTTTCCTTTAACGAATTTTTGTATATCTCCGTTTGTTCCTCATGGCTGCGGTAGCCGCTCACCGGTACTATCTCGTTTTCGGCAGTAAGCCGTTCCAACAAAGCCTGCAGCATTCCGGCAGCTTTTCGGTTCAGCAGGATATCTGGATACCGCGCGTTTACCGGCATCAATTCCTCTGTCCGCTCACGGTGCAGCGGGTGCACCGCATTAACAAGGATCAGTTCCCCCTCATGTATTTTGTCTCTGGTCAAAGTTATCGTGTTCATAGTTATTTGTACAGCCCCAGCAGCTTTTCCAGCATCTGCGGGAACGGCAGCCCGATGCCTTTCATCATATTGGGGTAACGGCTGTGCGCGGTAAAGCCGGGGATAGTATTCACCTCATTAAAAACAATCTCTCCGGCAGGCGTCAGGAACATATCCACCCGTGCAAAGCCCGAACAGCCCAATGCCCTGTAGATCGTTTTTGCCGTCTCCTGAATGCGCTGCTCGGTCTCAGTATCTATCCTTGCGGGCATATGGATCTGTGAGGTTTTCAGCGTGTACTTTTCGGTGTAGTCAAAGAAGCCGCCGGAAAGCTCGATCTCATCTACCCGCCCAACGGTCAACTCATCGGTGCCCAGCACCGCGCAGCCGACCTCAAAGCCCTCGATGGCTTCCTCCGCAATGACCTCGTCATCGTGCCGGAAAGCCAGCCGCACCGCATCTAACAGCTGCTCCGACTTAGTAACGCGGGTAATGCCAAAGGAGGAACCGGCGCGAACCGGCTTGACGAAAGCCGGAAAACGGAGCATATCAATGATGCTACAGACTGCCTCGGCAGTTTCCGTCTGCTTAAAAGTGACCGAGCGCGGCACCGCGATCCCCGCAAGGGAAACCAGTCGATGCGCCCTGTCCTTATCCATGCACAGCGCCGAAGAAAGTACCCCGCAGCCCACCACCGGTATGCCGGCAAGCTCCAATAGACCCTGCACGGTGCCGTCCTCGCCGTTTTTGCCGTGCAGTACCGGAAAGGCGAGGTCGATCCCGCGGGGAAAATACCGACCGTTGTAAAGCTCCAGAAAGCCGCCAAGGGAACGATCCTGCGAAAACACCACCCTGTTCAAATGGGCACTATCCCTGCACCATGTTCCCGCCGTGATCTGTGCACACTCTCCGGTATAGCGGTACCAGTCGCCTCCTCTTGTAATACCGATCCTATAAACCTCGTATCGCTCGGTGTTGATATTCTCCAGCACCGCTGCCGCCGATTGCAGCGATACCTCATATTCAGTAGAGCACCCGCCAAAAATGACTGCTATTCTTTTTCGTTCCATACCGCTTCTCCTCTTTCCTTTTCGTAAAACAAAACTCCTGCTTCTGATACCTTTATCGTACCAAAAGCAGGAGTTCTATTTACTTGTTTGTCCGCACGGGCCTCCTCTTTTTCTCTGCGGAAATTCTTACGATTTTCCTACGAAAGCGGGAGGATAACGGTAAACTCAATCAATTCCTCGGCACTTTGGGCGGTGATCGTGCCACCGTGCAGTTCTACGATCTGCTCGGCAATGGCAAGCCCCAGTCCCGCGCCGCCGCCGGAGCTTCGGGCGGCATCCAGCCGGTAGAATTGCTCAAAAATACGTGAGAGCTTTTCCTCCGGTATGGTGTCGCCGCGGTTCCTGAAACGGATCATGACCCGACTGCCCTCCCGCGCCGCCGTAATAGTGATGTTCGTATCGGGGTAGCTGTAAAGAACGGCATTGCGCAGCAGATTATCAAAGACCCGCTGGAGCTTATCACCGTCACAGCGCAGCGCCAGATCCTCTGGTGCCTGCAGGTCGCAGGTCAGGTTCTTTTCACGCAACATGGGCCTAAACTCAAACACCAACTGTTCCAAAAGCCGTGTCAAATCGATTCTGCCGTATTGCAGCGTGATCTCCGAAAGATTGAAGCGCGTGATCTCGAAAAACTCGTTAATGAGATCCTCCAGCCGCTCCGCCTTATCCAGCGCAATGGAAAGGTATTTTTCCCGCAGCTCCGGAGAGATCTCGCCCTCATCGTGCAGCAGGGTCAGGTAGCCGATGACGGAGGAAAGCGGCGTTTTCAGGTCATGCGCCAGATACATGATGAGGTCATTCTTTCGCTGCTCCGCGTCCCTGCGCAGCCGCAGGTTTTCCCGCGATTGTGCCCGTGCAAGATTCAGTTCGTTCTCCATCTCGGAAAGCTCCTGCGGCAGAGATACCGTGGGTGCGTCGGGATCGCAGAGCGTCTTTGCTGCGTCAATGACCTCATCAAGATACTGCAGCGGCTTTTTGATAGCGATCACCAAAAAGATGATACATCCTGCCGCCATAATGGCCAGAATGATGAACGGTGACAAGGCCTGCAGCGCTTTAAGGATATTGTAAAGCAGTGTATCCCCGCCCCACGCAATGCGGGAGCAAACAAACCACGCCACATAATACCCACCCACCATAACGGCGAACAGAATGAGCATGGAGATGAAAAACCGGTTGAGAATTCTCCTGGAGATCTCGGAATACTGCCTTTTATTATTCGATCTCATAGCCCACTCCCCATACGGTCTTTATAAATTTCGGGTTCTTCGCCGGCTCTTTCATCTTCTCCCGCAGTCGCCCGATATGCGCCATGACGGTATTGTTGTTATTGAGGTATTTCTCCTTCCATACCGCCTCAAAAAGCTCCTCGGAGGAGACAACCCTGCCCTGATGCTCGCAGAGATACCACAGGATAGAAAACTCGATCGGCGTCAGCGAAAGCTCCTTGCCGAACAGTAGGCACTTGTGGCTTTCCCTGTTGATCTGCAGTCCGCGGATATCGTGCTCATTCTTTTCCGCCGCTTGTCCGGCAGAAGGATTATATCTTCCGCAGCGCCGCAGCTGCGTTTTTACTCTTGCCACCACCTCCAGCGGATTGAACGGCTTGGTGATATAGTCATCTGCCCCGATGGTCAGTCCCATGATCTTATCGCTGTCCGCGATTTTTGCCGTCAGCATAATAACAGGGAAAAAGTATCTTTCCCGTATTCTCTGGCAAATGCGAAAGCCGTCCATATCCGGCAGCATGATATCCAGTATCGCAAGATCCGGTATATTCTCCTCTATGCTTTTCAGGGCGTCCGTACCGTTATAGCATTTATATACGGTGTACCCGTCATTTTTCAGATAGACCTCCAACAGGTCGGCAAGCTCCTTTTCGTCATCTACGACCAGTATTTTTTCATTCATGTCCCTGCCCCTCCTGTTTTTCCGTGCAGCGTTTAATAGTATTTTATCATATCGGGACAAAAAAGCAATAAACCGGACTGCCGCCGCGCTGTTGTTTTCCTTTCGCTCTCAAAAGGAAAAACCGACCGACAGTCCCACGCGGGACTGCCAGCCGGTTTTTATCTTTATTCTTTATGGTATTTCGCTGCTTTTGTGAATACCCGTTACTGAGAAAATGACCCATTCTGCGATATTTACTGCATGATCACCAATCCGTTCAAAATATTTTGCAATCATCAAAAGGTCAAGGGTCTGTTCTCCACCCGATGGATTTTCCGCAATCTGTGCAATCAATTCTCGTTTCACCCTGCTGAAATAATCGTCCACGATGTCGTCCTCAGCAATCACACGCTCTGCCAGTTCGATGTCGCGCCGCACATAGGCATCTACACTTTCCGTTACCATTTTAATTGTCGCTTTTGCCATCTCCCTCAGCAGTAAGCTTTCGGAGCATTCGCATTCCATGTAGGTAACGATCTCTGCAATATCCTCCGCCTGATCGCCAATTCGCTCCATATCGGTTATCATTTTCAAAGCTGCGGAGATTTGTCGCAGGTCTCTGGCAACCGGCTGCTGTTGAAGCAGCAGTTTAAGGCAGAGGCTTTCAATCTCCCGTTCCTTCTGATCAATCTCTCCGTCCAGCGGTGCAATTCTTGCCGCCAGTGTTTTATCGCAGTCGACAAGAGACTTGGCAGCAAGGGCGATAGCCTCCTCGCACAGGGCGCCCATTTCAGTCAGCTCACGGTTGAGCTGTGCCAACTGTTCATCAAAATGACTTCTCATTAACCGAACCTCCCTGTGATGTAATCCTCGGTCTTTTTCTCCTTAGGCTGAGAGAACAATTCCTCTGTATTCCCATACTCGATTAGTTCTCCCAGCAGGAAAAACGCTGTCTGATCCGAAATTCGGACTGCCTGCTGCATATTATGGGTGACGATGACAATGGTATATTTCTCCTTCAGTTCCATTGCCAGCTCCTCTATCTTGGAGGTGGAAATGGGGTCAAGCGCACTGGTTGGTTCGTCCATCAGCAGCACATTCGGTGCCACAGCCAACGCTCTGGCAATGCATAGCCGCTGCTGCTGTCCGCCGGAAAGTCCCAAAGCATTTTTTCTCAATCGGTCTTTTACCTCGTCCCATATTGCTGCGTCCCTCAAGGATTGCTCTACAATCTCGTCCAGTTCGTTTCTTTTACGGATACCATGCGTTCGAGGTCCGTATGCCACATTATCATAAATGCTCATGGGAAATGGATTCGGCTTTTGGAACACCATGCCGATTTGGCGCCGCAGCTCACTGACTTCTACCGATGGAGCATAGATATCCTGCCCATTATAGCTTACCTTGCCTGTGATATGAACTCCCTTTATAAGATCATTCATACGGTTGAGTGTCTTAAGTAGAGTAGATTTTCCGCAGCCGGACGGACCTATAAACGCCGTGATACTCTTTTCCGGAATATCCAGATTAATGTGGTGCAGCGCTTGTTGGCTGCCATACCATAGGTTCAAATCCTGCACCGAAATAATATCACTCATTGTTTTTCTCCCTTCCAAAGTGCCGCGAAACTAAGCCGGCGGCAATATTGAGCAACAAGGTCATTGCCATTAAGATAGCTGCAATCGCAAATGCAATTCCAAATTCTCCGTCTTCCTTAGCATAAAAATACAGAGAAATCGTAAGGGTTGCACCCGGTTTTGTAATGGCAGTAAAAAAATCATTCATTACATGGCCGAAGCCTGCTGTAAACAACAGCGCCGCAGACTCCCCCAAAATGCGTCCGACCGAAAGGATTGCCCCTGTGATAACACCGTCCACACAACCCGGCAGCACAACTGTCCGGATAACACGCCATTTCCCTGCGCCTAATCCAAACGCACCCTCCCGGTAGCTTTGCGGGACGGTTTTCAGGCTCTCCTGAGTCGTACGCATCACCGTGGGCAGGTTCATAATAACAAGAGTCAACGCACCTGCAATAAGGGAGGTTTGCATTCCAAAAAATTCACAGAAAAACAGCATGCCTACCAAGCCGTAAATGATGGACGGAATCCCTGAAAGCGTTTCTGCAGCATATTCAATGACCGAAACAATGCGGTTGCCTGCTGCATATTCGGTGAGGTAAATCGCCGCTCCAACGCCCAGCGGTACCACAATCAGAATTGTTGCCAGAACGATATATAACGTGTTTAATATGTCCGGTAGGATTCCAATGGTGCCCGCCAGATAGCTGGGGGCTGTGGATAAAAGCTGCCAGCTTAAATTAGGCAGCCCCTTTCTCAAAACATAAACGATCAAGAAGAGAACCAGCGCCGCTGTCAAGGCTGTCGCAGTTCCCATCAGGGCTTTCATTATCACGGCATAGGCACGCCTTTTGCCGCTCAATCGATCTTTCATATTGTCAGCCTCCCTTGTTCCGTTTCAGCAGCAGGTTCAGTCCGGCATTGATCAGCATAATAAACAGGAACAGCACCAAAGCAATGGAGAAAAGCGCCTGCTGCTGCAAGCCGGAGGAATAGGACATTTCGCTGGCGACCGCAGTAGTTAAAAAACGAACGCTCTCAAAGAGGCTCGGCATACGACTGGTCGCATTGCCGGAAACCATCATAACAGCCATTGCTTCGCCAATGGCTCGTCCTACCCCAAGCACCACCGCCGCAGCAATTCCGCTGCGTGCTGCAGGAACAGAAACCTTAAAATAGGTCTCAATGGGCGTCGCCCCCAGTGCCAGAGAGGCGTCTTCATAGTCCTTCGGAACCGCTTCCAGTGCCGTAACGGAAACCTTGATAATGGACGGCAGGATCATTATCGCCAACACGACAATCGCCGCTAATAAGCTGGCGCCATCAGGAACATGGAAGATCTTGCGGATATTCGGCACCAAAACCATCATACCCACCAAACCATAAACCACCGAAGGAATGCCCGCCAACAGGCTTACCGCCGATTGCATTGCGCTTTTTATTTTGGGTGGTGCCAGCTTTGCAAGATAAACAGCCGTAAGAAAGCCAATCGGTACGCCCAATACAATTGCTCCTGCTGTTCCATATACGCTGGTTAGAATAAACGGCAGTATGCCGAAGGACGGTTCCGCTGCGGTAGAAGCCCACACCTTGCCGAAAAGAAAGTTACCTAAGCCGATTTGTCGAATTGCCGGTATGCCGGAAACAATCAGATAACCGCTGATGAGCAGCACGCACCCCACAGTAATAAGTCCAAGTAGAAAGAAGATCGCTTGAACGATAAACTCGCCGGTTTTTTTCATCTGCATTTCTCCCCTTAAAAACAGAAAAGGACGGCTGCTATTGCCGCCGTCTTTTTCCATACACTTTAGTTGGCGGCTACCGCCCCGGCAGCGGAAATGAGACCTGCTGCCTCGGAAGAAGTGATGTACTCAAAGAACTTCTGAGCGCATTCGCTCAACGCCTTTCCCTCTACTGTTACCAGTACAAACGGGCGCTGGATTGCATAGCTTCCGTCCTTTACGGTCTCCTCACTCGGAACGACCCCGTTTACGGAAAGTGCCTTCACAGTATCCTTGATGGAAGCCAGCGATGCATAGCCGATAGCATCAGGATTCTGGGCTACGGTAGTGATCACATCGCCGGTGGATGTCAGCTCCTGACGGTACTGGCAAGCATCGGCGGTACCGGTAATCGTCTCAAAGCCGTCACGGGTGCCGCTGCCGGCTTCACGACCGATGAGCACGATTTCAGCATCATTGCCGCCAAGGTCTTTCCAGTTGGTGATCTTACCGGTGTAGATATCGGCGATCTGCTCAATGGTCAGATCCTTGACAGGATTTTCGGGATTTACGATGATGGCAATGCCGTCATACGCTAAGACAGTCTCTTTCAGCCCTGCTTCCTTTTCCTCGGCTTTCAGTGCACGGCTGGAAAGGCCGATATCACAGCGCCCTTCCTGTACTGCCTTGATGCCGGAACCGGAACCGGTGGGATTGTAGGTAAAGGTAATGCTCTTGTTTTCGTTCATGAAGGCTTCCCCCAGTGTATTGATGACCTTCTGCATAGAGGTGGAGCCATCGGTGGACACCGAGCCGGACAGTTCGCTAGGCTGAGGGTCGGCTTGGGGTTCATTGGTATTGCCGCAGCCGGTCAGCAGCAACGCGGCAGCGCAGGCGATTGCCAGAAGAATTGCAATGTACTTTTTCATAGTTTTGTTTCCTTTCTTTTTTCATGTTCTTTTTTCTTTCAGCGTCTTTAGGATAACGCTGCTACGTAAAGTACAAAACGCTGCTTTTGTAAAAAAAACATCAAATCCATTGAATCAAAAAATCCTCCGAAGCATCTCTGCTCCGGAGGAAATAGAAGGATCGGTCATGAATCTCCTTTTTTATCCGCCACGATATTATTGATCCAAATACCCTTCTTCACCATCACAGCCCCGATGATACATTTAATAATTTCAAGGCTCTGACAGCATGCATAGAGAAGCAAGATCGGCATGGTTGTGTATCTACTGAGGACATATGCCACAGGAATATTGACACCCCACACAAACGCACTGTCAAACAGGAAAGTCACTATTGTCTTTCCACCGGCACGAAGAGTAAAGTACAGTGCATTTGTCATTGCCGTAAAGGGCATCAAGCAAGCACCGATTCCGATGAGACTTGTTGCCAAATGGCGAACAGCATCGGTCGTGCGGTAAATAAACGGGAAGTAGGTTCCGGTAAATGCCATTAATACGCCGACCCCAACCGAAAGCACCACAGAAAAAGATGTCGTCTGCCGTGCGGTTATTTTCGCCTGCTCAAAGTTCCCTGCGCCAAGCTCCTGCCCCACCATTATACTGATCACGCTGCCCATAGCCAAATATACACAGGCAAACAGGTTCCAGATTGTACTGCTGATATTGGTAGCAGCCACTACATCAAGGCTGCGCAGCGAATAGCATTGGTTTAGCATCGCCATACCGGCAGCCCATAGGCCTTCATTAAGTAAAAGCGGAGTACCGCGCCGCAGAATATCACGGAACAGACGTCCCGGAATGTGAAGCGATTGATATAGTTTTTCAACATACGGGAAGCGAGCTGTATGGCGATGAGCCCATGTAACTACAATAACCAACTCTACAAAACGGGATAATACCGTCGCCACAGCAGCGCCAACTACGCCCATGCGCGGCGCACCAAAATGTCCAAAGATAAGAATATAATTAAAGGTCAGGTTTACCAATACTGCCGCAACACCCGCCTTCATCGGCAACAGTGTCTCCCCTGTCTCTCTCAGCGTTGCAGCATACGCCTGCGTGATGGCATAGGGAAGCATTCCAATGTACATCACCTTCATATACTCTAACCCATAGCGCAGTGAAGCCTCTGCGTCCTCCACGCTGCCCTCTCCTTTTAAGTAGAGATTGATCAGTTGGGGTCCCCAAAGAATAAGTACTGCGATAGAGACCGCAGTCAACAAGGTACAGATTACCAGCTTAAAGCGAAGCGTATGACGCACACCGTCCATATCGTTGTTCCCGAAAAACTGTGCGCCAAATATGCCCGCACCGGCTACAGCGCCAAACACAAGCATATTAAAGACAAAAATCAATTGGTTTGCAATGGCAACACCGGACATTTCTACGGTGCCTACCCGTCCGATCATTATATTATCCAAAAGACTCACAAAATTTGTAATGGCATTCTGGATCATAATGGGAACGCTGATTGCCAGCACGCGCCGATAAAACTCGCGGCTCCCGAACAGTTTGTTTTGCATATTTTCCTCCCGACTGATGATGTGCGACATTCTCCATCATACACTTATTGAAAGCAAAATGCAAGCAAAGAAATTCCCCGTTTTTCCTTTGAAAGAAAAACGGGGAATCTCTTCTTATAAAAGGTCTCCTGCCCTATCTGCCTGCAATGCCGCGGGCTCATTCTTATGCTTTTTAATATATTGTGTCCATTTAATATATCCGTAGGTGGTATTGGTCAGGTAGCCTGCTTTGAGCACCAGCAGCACCCACTGACCGGAAATGATATTGATTGCAGCCTCCAATAGAGCGCAGATGTACCATGCGATCCACTGTTCTCGGTAACGCAGCAGAATAAACACACCATTGGCAATGCCCACTGCACTGGCGCAGGCATCTAAATAGCAAACAACAGTCTCCAACGTGGGGGTGGAGGAAAGCAGCCCTTCAATCTCCAGTGTGGTAAGGAAGTATCCAACGACTACCGTCCATATAACAATACCGGCGAGAACCAGCACCTCCTGCAGCCCTGTCAGCCGGCGTACCTCGGTCAGTTCCTCCTGCTCCCTGTCCTTGTGACGATTCCAGTTGATAAAACTGATAATGTCAATGGGGATCCAGAAGAACAGTGTCGTTGCCATGGTAGCAAAGCGGTAAGAGAGCACCACACAGATAAGGATCTCGGTAATCTCTACTCCCAGCGAAACAATGAAGTTCCACTTGCTCTGCTTGGAAATAAGCAGCTCACAGGTTATATTCAATAGAATATCCAGCAGATACAGCGCCATGATGACCTTGCCGTTTACTCCGCCAAAATCCTCCTCCGGGAAGAGGAAGGCAAAGACAAACGCCAGCACTGTAATGCTGATAAACCAGATCTTTTCATAAGTAGTAAAGTAGTTCCACAATCTTTTCATTTTTTGTTTCATAGTATCTCCTATTGTCAAGAAGTCTTTGGCTTCAATTAGCGGTGGGGTCATTCTTTCGGCAGTTCAACCACTCCGGCATCGCACATTTTCTGCAGGGACATCAGAATACCCAGCTTGGCATGCGCCCAGGTAAGCCCGCCTTGATAGTAGATGGCATAAGGCTCGCGAATGGGGCCATCGGCAGAAAGTTCAATAGATGAGCCCTGAACAAAGGCGCCTGCCGCCATTATAACATCGGAATCATAACCGGGCATGGGGTACGGCTCCGGCGTTACATAGCTATCTACCGGTGCGGCGCTCTGCACGCCCTTGCAGAAGGCAACCATTGCCTCCGGGCTGCGCAATTCTATTGCCTGTATAATGTCATGTCGTGTTTCGGTGGAAGCCGGAACACACCGATAGCCCAGTTTTTCATATACGCCGGCGGCAAATATCGCACCCTTGACGGCAGAGGCTGTAACAGTCGGTGCAAGGAAAAAGCCTTGGAAAAATGACTGCATCAGACCAAGCGTTGCGCCAAGCTCCGCACCCAGACCGGGCGCGGTCAAACGGTATGCACACTGCTCAACACATTCCTGTGTACCGCAGATATAGCCACCGGTCGGCGCCAACCCGCCGCCGGGGTTTTTGATCAGTGAACCGACGATCATATCCGCGCCAACATCGCTCGGCTCGATAATCTCGGTAAACTCTCCGTAGCAGTTATCAATCATGCAGATAACATCTGGCTTTATTCCCTTGACAAAACGAATCAGCTCACCGATCTGCTGTACTGAAAAGGTGGGGCGGGTTGCATATCCCTTAGAACGTTGGATCGTGACCAGCTTGGTCTTTTCGTTGATTGTCTTACCGATATTTTCGTAGTCAAAGGTGCCGTCCTGTAACAGCTCGGTCTCCCGATAGGTAATACCGTATTCTGCAAGAGATCCTTTGCAGGGACGAATCCCGATGACTTCTTCAAGCGTATCATAAGGACGACCTACCGGCGAATACAGTTCATCACCCGGACGGAGATTAGCCGCCAAAGCCAACGCCAAGGCATGTGTTCCGCAGGTGATCTGCGGACGAACCAGTGCCGCCTCCGTATGGAACGTGTCGGCATAAACCTTTTCCAGTACCTCGCGGCCCAAATCGTTGTAACCATAGCCGGTAGATGCAGCAAAGCATTCTGCACTAACACGGTTTTTCTGCATTGCCGCTACAACCTTTGCCTGATTGTATTCTGCTATCGCATCAATCTCCAAAAAACGGGGCTTTAATTCCTCCTCTGCCGAACGGCAGAAATCCAGCACGGCATCGCTGATCCCCATATCGTGATAAATCTTTTGTGTATCCATTATTTTTACTCCTAATTCTCCTGTGAATTGACCTTTCCCAGTATTTCCATTGCAACGTGATTCAGTACTTCGGCTCTTGCCAGAACGATTCCGTTTTCCTCATCGCCCAATACCAACAATGTATCCCCGGGGCTTAGTCCGAAAACCTGTCGAGCCTCTTTGGGGATTACTATTTGGCCCTTGTCTCCGATTTTTACCGTGCCAAATACATGCTTTCCCTTAGGCATTCCGCTTAGGATATGTTTTCCCTTTGGCATGGGGTCGCTCCTTTCTTCTCACTTTTCCCACTTTTCCCACATTTGCATACCAGTTTATTATAATCTCAAATTGCCAAATGTCAACTGATTAATCAACATTTTCACTTGTAATTAACGCACTGCTGGTTATGTCTTTCATTCAGTGCAAGTCAACAAAGCTAAAAGGAATAAAGTGTGCCATGATGTTCCTTTGTTCGGTCAAAAGCGCTATTATGGAGCTGGTAAATTGGCATATAAATTCGTCTGTGACTATTGAAATTTTGTGTAGATTTATGTCATGCTATAAGCTGTAAGAGTATGAAAAACCACTTTGCCGCTTTGCTTCCAATCGAAGAAACAAGAAGGAGAAACTGACATGAAAAGAGTTCTGCTGTTGTTCTGTATGGTAATGCTGATCTTTGGGCTGCTTTGCGGCTGCGGCGGAGCGCCCGCTGATCCCGTTGACCCGCCCCCCCGGAACAGACGATCCCGGAACCTCGAGCGAGGTGCTGGAACACATGTGGGAGCTGATCGGCTCCGAAAGCAAGGGGGCGGGGCTTGCGTTTATCGGCTACGTCCCGGAGGACTCGACCGAGGCGGACCTGCGTGCCTTCCTGTGGGAAAGCCCCGTCAGCTACGCCTATGATTTCCTGGTGGATGCCTCCCTCGTAATGACGGAGGGGCAGGAGTTTTACGCCATCGTGCCGCCCTGCAAGGCCGGTACCATCACCATCTGTTCTTCCGTCCTCAATGATGCAGGCGAATATATCGACGATTTTGATAACCCCCTGTTCGAGGGCGAGCCCGGTGAACCGGTGCTTCTGCTGTGCAATATCAGCGAGATCTACAGCAATGTCATCATTACCGCCACCGACGGCGGCGGGGCAGTCCGGTTCCGTCCTTCCGTTTCGCTGGAAAACGGCCGCATTGACCACCTCAACGAGATCTACGATTTTACTATGTACGAATGGGAGCCGGACGAGCAGGGCGTTGAGATCGCCATCGAGCTTTTGAGCGAGTTAGATGCGGTGAAAACCGCGCTGGCGCAGGGCATGAATCTGATGTACACCGGCGACCGGCAGTTCATCGACGGGCATACCTGCCTGCTGTTTGCGCTGGGCACCGACCACGGCGACCACTTTGTGCGAGAGCAGCTTTACGGCGTCTGTGGTAACCTCATCTATATCCACAATGCTGAAAGCTATGAATGGAATCTCTTAGGTACACCGCAATAGAATCGGGGAATTTCTTTCCTCTTTACGAAAGGGGTATCGGTGATGGCGAAGGACGCCGAAAAGAGAAAGGATAAGCTCTACAACGTACTGGCGCTGCTTTTGATGCTGGCGCTGTTCGGCTGCGGGGTGTGGGGCGTTGTCGAAAGCAGAATTGCCAAACGGGACTATAAAAACTCCCCCGACATCCGGCAGGTCAGCGCCGTTGTAAGCAGCTATAGGACCATCGAAAGCAAAGACGATGACGGCGACGTGATCAGTACCAAATATGAAGCGAAGCTCACCTTCGAGGTGGACGGTCAAAGCTATACCGGTCGGGAGACCTATTACCGCGAGGTGAGTAAGGGAGAGATCGTCACGGTGGAGGTGTACCAAACCCCCAAGGGGAGCTACAAGGTCGCCCCGGAGGGCAACCCCGTGGATTTTCTCCTGTACTGCATCGCCATCGTCGTGGGCGGCTTTCTCACCTTCGCCATGACCTGCGCCGTTTTCGGCAAGACCCCGGAGAATATTTTCCCCGAGGAGCAAAATAACGGGCGCCGCAGGCGCCGATAAAGGGGGAAGCAGATGAGCCTTTCAACTGCATTGTGGATCGCCGGGGCGGTCACCCTGCTGGTCACGGGTTTTATCGGCGAAAAAATCATCGATTTGGATTTTTCCGGGCTGCAGCCCCAAAACCGCAAAAAGGCAAAGCGGGCAAGACTGCTGGCGGCGCGTGCCACCCCGCTGGAGGGGACCAACCTGCGCCGGGAGATGAAAACAGCCTTCGAGGATATGCTGCTGCTCTTTGCCAAAACCGACAAGACCCTGTTCCCGCCCCGCATGGATAAGGCGTTCCGCCGCAGCGCCCTGCGCCAGCTTGAATTACTGGAACGGCGGCAGCTCTGTCGGGAGATCCTTTTGACCGATGTGACCCCGCTGCCAAAAAACGATTTTACCTATTGGAGTGATGATGGCAGAGAATGGTGCGAGGGTATTCTGCACGCCACTGCCTTGGAACGCCTTATTTCGTGGCACAATGGCAAGCCGGTCTATCAGCGCTACCGCAAAAATGCCTATCTGCGCATTTTGCAGTCCCGGCATATTCGCTCCTCTGATCGCACCGAGCAAAAAAAAGCTATTATGCCAATCAGCTTAAAGTAAGCTGTCCGTCCTGCGGCGGGGCGGTGGAGCTGAACACCCAGCAGGTGGTTTGCCCTTACTGTGGCGCTGTGATCCGCAGCGATTTTTATGACTGGCAGACCGAGGACTTTGAGATCTATGAGCAGCTCGGTACCAACCTGCGACGGTTTTTATATCTGCTGGCGGCTGCGGTGGTTTTGTATCTTTGTGTGTTCCTCTGCCTCTATCTCATACCGGACACTGAAATCTCCCTTGCGGCTGGTGTCGGCGCTGCCTGCCTTGTATGGGTAGCGGTAGTGGTCATCAATACCTGCCAGGAGCATAAGCAGGATAAGCTGGCTGGAAAAATCGTCCGGTATTCCGAAAACTATCTCCGGGCCTGCATCAATGAAGCCCTTTACCGAGATTCCTCCGATGAAAACCTTTTGGAGCACAGTATCGATACCATTCTTTTGAAAAGCGTCCGTAATACAGGCAAGATCACTGAGCTTACCGCTGTGGTGCAGATCAGCGAAACCTACCTCCCCGTGGGCAAAAAGCCCTATACCAACCGGGTGAAGCGTACACTGACTCTGCAGAGAGCTCGCTATCCAGAACGCAGAAAAACCGACGGTGCATTTTTCATTGAAAAGGAATGTCCGTCATGCGGTGCCAATTTCATTCCAGATGAGAACCATTGCTGCTCCTACTGCGGCTACAGTCTGCAGATCAATAATGCAAAATGGGTGCTTGTATCCACAGAGAAATAAAAGGGCGGTAAAAAAATGAGTAATATAAGCACCCCCGCAGGCAGTCACTGCTGCCGCCCAACCCATCGGCAACAAGCGGGAGACCTTCACCTTCCAGTCCCTGCCGGAAAGCCTTGCCGAAATGCAAAAGCTGCCCGAAGCCAAATTGGAAACCCCTTTTCAGACAGCCGCCCTTACGGTTCTTGCCCTCTGCACCTATTCGGCAGATCGGAACATCGGCACCGAAATGCTCAATTGGCTACGCGGTCCTCGTCCCCTGAATGGTCAGGATATTTCTTTTCTGAACGACCGTTTCCGTGACGGAAAGACTTATTTGCCGTTCACCTATTTTGCCGGGTCCACCCCGGATAATAACTACACCCCTACAAAGCCGTACTCCATCACCATTGAGAGCAACCATGTCTCCGGTGAGGAGCAAGGCTACATGAAGCTGTTTATCCCCTGCGGAGGTGCCGATTCTCCCCGTCCCATCAAGCTGCGTCAGCGTGGCTCAGACGGTAAGTGGTTCCTGTGGGAGCAGTATCTGCTCACCGGTGTCCGCACGCCAAAATCCGAGGATCCATGGGCTTGACACACCCATGGCTAAAGCAATGTGCTTTTCGGCGCATGCGGTAATGAAGGAGGAAAAAACGAATGAATATTTGCGGAATCTGGAAAGTTCGAGAGCTGCGTATGCCGACGCCGGACGGCGTAAAAGTCTATACCCCGGAAAATCTGCCGCCTGAGGACGACGAGATGTATGAGGATCTTGTCAAGCTTACACAATTCCGGACAGAAATAGCCGAAGATGGTACCTTGAACACTCTCATGTTCGTGCCTGAGGAGATGAAAGCGGAAGCTGTCAAGCATGGTGTCACCGTCCGAGAGGACGGTTATGCTGTTGTAGAAAGCACCGTATGGAAGGAAGAGAATGGGAAATATTACTACGATAGCCGCATTACCGGTGAATTTTTAGGCGAAGAAACCGATCCTTTCATTGAACTTGGCATCATGGAGGACGGCTGTCTGCTCTATAACATGGGAATCACTCTGCTGGAAAGAGCTTAAGCGCATTACATTTTAGAGAACAAGCATCTTGACACTCCCTCTGGTTTTATTCGGAGGGAGTGTCAAAGATTTTCGACGGATTTCGTGACAGATGAAACAAATATTGGTTCCCTTTTTATGCAACGCTTTGCATTTTGCGATGCTCGCTCCCTGTTCCCCTTTTGTCGAAAAAGAAAGCAGGCGAAACATCTCGTCTCGCCTGCCGTTCTACTTTGTAAAGTCATTCGCTTTCCACTACGCTCTCAATAACCTGACGCAGTTCGTCAATTCCTCTGCCGTTCATGGAGGAGACGGGAAAGAGTGTAACCTGATCTCCGCAGGGGATCTCCGTTCGGATCTCCTCCATTCGCACTTTCAGTTGATTGTTGGTCAGCTTATCGGTCTTAGTCAACACTACTGCAAAGGGCAGCTCGCTGTCGATAAGAAAATCAAGCATGGTTAAGTCATCAGCGCTGGGGGCGTGCCGGATATCCAAAAGAGAAAGTACCAGCCGGATATCTCTGTCCTGATGGAAATACCCCTCGATAAGGCCGGACCAGCGGCGTCGCTCGCTATCGCTCACCTTGGCATAGCCATAGCCCGGCAGGTCAGCGAAGCGCGCCGTATCTGCGCACCGGAAAAAATTGATGGTCGAAGTTTTTCCCGGTGTTGCGCTGACCCGCGCAAGTTGCTTTTGGTTAAAGACCTTGTTGATCAGAGAAGATTTTCCCACATTGCTGCGACCTGCAAAAACAACCTCCGGCATGGTGCTTTCGGGTAATTGACTGGCCAATCCGCAGGAAAGCTCATATTTCACCAGATGAAAGTTCAAGGTACTTCCCTCCCCCATTTTTTACCGGCAAAGTACTGCCGAGGTGTTCTCTTTGTGCTCTGCGGCAGCAGCATGGTAACTGCGCTTTTGGGCTGTATCGGGCAAATGCACCAAAGCCTGTGCCAGTACCTCCTCCATGGTATGTACCGGTATAAAGTGAATGGCTTTTTTCACCACATCATCTATCTCCGCCAGATCTGGCTCATTTGCTGCCGGTATAATAACGGTTTTGATCCCGCTTTTATAGGCTGCCATGCTCTTTTCCCGCAGACCGCCAATAGCAAGGACTCTGCCCCGGAGAGTGATCTCTCCTGTCATTGCCACATCATGCCGCACCGGGATATTTGCCAATGCGGAAATAAGTGCTGTACAGGTGGTAATGCCGGCAGAAGGGCCGTCCTTGGGTACTGCTCCCTCCGGGAAGTGAATGTGAATATCCTTATCCTTATAGAAGGTGTTTTCGATCTCGTAGCTCTCTGCCACTGAGCGAATATAGGTAATCGCCGCCATCACCGATTCCTTCATTACATCGCCAAGCGAGCCGGTCGTAATGGTCTTGCCGGTGCCGGGTACAATCGCAGTCTCCACCTGCAGAAGCTCTCCACCCACTGCCGTCCATGCCAATCCGTTTACCAAGCCGATGCTGTCTTCCTTGGGGACGATATCCTCGATGATATAGCGTGGCCCCAGATAATCAGGCAACTCCGCCGACTTGATGGTGATTTTCTCAGCTGCTTCTCCCGCCACCACCTTAGCAGCTACCTTGCGGCACAGCGCCGCCAAACGGCGCTCCAATGTCCGCACACCGGCTTCTCTGGTATAGTGGTCAATCAAATCATAAATTGCTCCGTCCGTTACGGCGATCTGTTGAATGGTCAGACCATGGCGCTCCCGTTGTTTAGGCAACAGGTGCCGCTTCGCAATCTGGAACTTCTCCTCACGGGTATAACTCGGCAACTCGATGACCTCCATGCGGTCCAAAAGTGCGGGCGGAATGGCACTGCGGTCATTCGCCGTGGCAATGAAAAAGACATGGGAAAGATCAAACGGCATCTCAATATAATGGTCGCGGAAGGTGCAGTTCTGTTCTGCGTCCAAAACCTCCAGCAGTGCGGAAGACGGGTCGCCGCGGTAATCATTGCTCAGCTTATCCACTTCATCAAGCAGCAGAACTGGATTGGCGCTGCCTGCCTGCTTGATGGCATTAATAATACGTCCGGGCATACTTCCCACATAGGTCTTACGATGACCTCTTATCTCGGATTCATCTTTAATACCGCCCAAAGCGATGCGTGCATACCGGCGTCCCATTGTCTGCGCAATGCTGCGTACAATGGATGTCTTTCCCACGCCGGGAGGCCCCACAAAACACAGGATCTGTCCGTTGATATCCGGAGCCAAGGCGCGAACCGCCAGTGCTTCCAAAACACGCTCCTTGATCTTCTTTAATCCATAGTGCTCTTTATCCAAAAGCTTTGCTGCTTTTTTCAGGTCAATGATGTCCTTGGTATAGCAACCCCAGGGCAGCTCCAAGCATATTTCCAAATAACTGCGGATCACCGCTGCCTCCTGTGAGTTGGGGGGCATCTTTTCAAGATGGCTGACTTCTTTCAGCAGCTTTTCCTTATTATCATCGGTGGTCAGCAGTGCTTTAATCTTTTCTCTGAATTCATCCGGCTCCTCGTAGGAGGCATCGCCATCGCCCAGTTCCTCATTGATCACGCGAAGCTGCTCACGCAGATAATAATCTCTCTGATTTTTATCCATTGCTTCTTTTACGCGGTCCTGAATATCTGCTTCCAAAGCAAGGATCTCATTTTCGCTTTCCAAAAGCTGTGCAATGATTTCCAACCGACGACGTGTACTGTTCTGCTCCAGTAAATGCTGTTTATCCTGAACTTCAAAGGGGATATTTCCGGCTATGTATTCCGCAATCAGCGCCGGATCGCTGCATTCCAAGATATTGTCCACAATTTCCTTCGGCATGCGTGGTGCAAGGCTGACATACTCGTCAAAAAGGTCTTTGACCGTGCGCACCAATGCATCGCTAAACGGACGGTTTGCGATGCGTCCCGCAGCAGGATAAGGAAGGACTTCACCTACAGATACTTTATCCTCTTCAAACATATCAAGCAACTTGCCGCGATAGCAACCGTCCACCAAAACTCGCAGCGATTCACCTTGAGAGCGTACAATCTGACGGATCTCTGCTACAGTACCTACTTTATACAAACCGCTCATCGACGGTGTTTCTTCGTTTTCATCAATCTGTGCCACTAAAAAGATCTTGCGGTCGCCATTCATTGCCATGCTCAAGGCGTGCAGCGACTTTTCGCGTCCCACATCAAAATGCAGAACCATATGTGGGAACAAAACCAGTCCACGCAGTGCCAGTACCGGAATGCGGGCTGGTACATTATCCGTATTTTTTATATTTTTCTCCATAGCTTTTGCCTCCCTTCACTATGGGTCTATATATAGAACTATGATTGAACAAAGGGCTGATATGGGATCTATTGACCCCAAACAGCCCCCGTTCCTGTCATTTTCCCTTCGGCACATGTTCTTCCCTGCCGGAAAGAATACACAGCCGGTCTTCATTTAAGAAACAGCACCGCGGCGGCGCTTTGGAGCCGATGTGCCGGGAAGCCGCATCTGCAATCTTGTCGGCTGTTTCATCGGGTCCCGCATGATCATTGCCTCGCCAACGCCGTTTACCATATCGGCAGTAATGACGATATGTGCCACTGTTCCGTCGGAGGGTGCCTCAAACATCAGGCTGCCCAATATCTCCTCCATAATGCCGCGCAAGCCGCGTGCTCCCGTTTTTCGCTCTATTGCCTTCTTAGCTATCGCGCGCAGTGCGTCTTCTTCAAAGTCGATTTGAATATTATCCATCTCAAACAACTTTTTATACTGCTTGATAAGCGCATTTTTCGGCTCGCGCAAAATTCGCACCAGTGCTTCCTCGTCCAATGCATCCAAAGAAGCGATGACCGGAATACGCCCTACCAATTCGGGGATCAGGCCGTATTTGACCAGATCATGCGGCTCCACCTGACGGTAGATCCCCTGCTCCTCCACCTCGGCTTTGGATTTTACCGTTCCGCCAAAGCCCAGAGAGGATTTGTCGGTACGGTGGCTGATAATCTTATCCAGACCATCGAATGCGCCGCCGCAGATGAACAGGATATTGGTGGTATCCACCGCAATGAACTCCTGTTGGGGGTGCTTACGCCCGCCCTGTGGGGGGACATTGGAGACAGTACCCTCCAGGATTTTCAGCAAAGCCTGCTGCACCCCCTCGCCACTGACATCTCGAGTGATAGAGGGGTTTTCACTCTTGCGGGCAATCTTGTCAATCTCATCAATATAGATGATGCCTCGTTCTGCCTTTGCCACATCAAAATCCGCTGCCTGTAACAGCCGCAGCAGGATATTTTCCACATCCTCGCCTACATAACCGGCTTCTGTCAGTGTTGTCGCATCAGCTATCGCAAAGGGAACGCCCAATACTTTAGCAAGGGTCTGTGCCAGCATGGTCTTACCCACTCCGGTGGGCCCCAGCAGCAGAATATTGCTCTTGCCCAGCTCCACATCATCGCTGTCTCCGCAGCAAATGCGCTTATAGTGGTTATACACCGCCACAGAAAGCGCACGTTTTGCTGCGTCCTGTCCGATGACATACTCATCAAGAAATGCCTTAATCTCCTTTGGACGAGGAACATTTATCTCCTCGCCCTGCGGATCGTTCTTCACTGCTTTGGGAGCAGGAACACCTTCATCTTCCAGTACGGCGCGGCAGATCTCCACGCACTCGTTGCAGATGCACACACCGGGACCGGCGATGAGGCGCGCTACTCTATCCTGCGGTTTTCCGCAGAAGGAACAGCGCATCATTCTTTTATTCTCATCGTTTGCCATGTTTCATGGACTCCTTTTATTCTCTGTGGGCGATCACGCGGTCGATCAATCCGTAGGCGCAGGCTTCCTCGGCAGACATAAAGTTATCCCGCTCGGTATCCTGCATTACCTGCTCCAGCGGCTTATGGCAGCGCTCTGCCATAATACGGTTCAGGTTTTCCTTAATTTTAATGATCCGGTCGGCATGGATCTTAATATCCGTCGCCTGACCCTGCAAGCCACCCAGCAGCGGCTGATGAATCATAATCTCACTGTTGGGCAGAGCCAGCCGCTTACCGGGCGCACCTGCGCACAGCAGGAACGCCCCCATGGAAGCCGCCATACCAATGCAAATAGTGGAAACATCGCACTTGATATACTGCATGGTATCGTAGATTGCCATGCCTGCGGAAATGGAACCGCCTGGGCTGTTGATATACAGGTGAATATCCTTTTCCGGATCCTGACCCTCCAGGAACAAAAGCTGCGCTACCACCAGACTGGCTGTGGCATCGTTCACCTCTTCGCAAAGCATAACGATGCGGTCATTGAGCAAACGGGAAAAAATATCATAACTGCGCTCCCCGCGGTTGGTCTGTTCTATTACCATTGGTACCAAACTCATTTATTCATACACCTCCGTTTATGGTATGTAGCACGGGTATTCCGCAAATTAAAGCTGGGTCACCTCGGCACTGTCGGTGATGACCTTTACAGCCTTCTGAATGGTGAGCTGATGCTTGATCTCCTCAACGGGAACAATCGACTTAACCTTATCCAACTCCATGCCGTAATCCTTTACCAAGCGGTCATATTCGCCGTTTACATCGTCCTCGGTAATCTCAATATGCTCTACCTCAGCGATCTTTTCCAGCAGCAGCGTAGTACGCACCTGTGTCTCAGCCTGCGGCATGAACTGCGCAGTCAGCGCCTCGGGGGTAGTGCCGGTGTACTTCATGTACATCTCCATGTTCATACCCTGAGTCTGCAAACGGTAGCCAAATTCCTCCACCATATCCTGCGCCTTGATCTCAAACATCACAGTGGGGATCTCCACGGTCATGTTCTTAACCGCCTGCTCCAGCAGATCGTTTTCCATCTTGCTGTCCGCCTGATCCTTCTTCTCATTCTGCATCTTCTCGGCAAGATCCTTCTTCAGTTCCTCCAACGTATCGAATTCACTGACGTCCTTGGCAAACTCATCGTCAAGAGCAGGCAGCTCCTTGCGCTTGAGTTCCTTAATGGTTACCTTAAAGGTAGCGTCTTTCCCTGCCAACTCTTCGCTGTGATATTCGGTGGGGAAGGTCACATTAACATCAAAGCTCTCGCCAACCTTATGACCGACTACACCCTCTTCAAAGCCGGGGATAAACTGACCCGAGCCAAGAGAAAGCGGGTGATCCTCGCCTTTGCCGCCTTCAAAAGCGACATCGCCGACAAATCCCTCATAATCAATAACAGCAGTATCGCCCAACTCCGCCTTGGCGCCCTCGGGAGCCTCAGCCATACGAGCATTGCGGTCAGCCATGGCATTCAGTTCATTCTCAATGTCAGCGTCCGTTACCTTATCGCTCTCGCGCTCAACCTTCAGCCCCTTGTACTCGCCCAGAGTGACCTCAGGCTTAACAGTAACCTTGGCAACAAAGGTGTACTGGGTACCGTCCGCATCTTTCAGCTCCACCTCGGGATAGGCAACCGCTTCCAGACCGGATTCCTTGAGAGCCTCCTCGTAGGCATCGCCGTAGCTGGAATTGATGGCGTCCTCATAGAAATAGCTCTCGCCTACCATCTTGTAAACGATGCTCTTGGGAGCCTTGCCCTTACGGAAACCGGGGATATTGAGCTTGGCGGAATTTTTCTTAAAGGAAGCGTCCAGCGCCTTGGCATACTGCTCACCATCTACGGTAATATTCAGCTCGTACAGGTTGGTGTCCACTTTTTTGGTTTCATTCAGTTTCATTTATCATGTCCTCCAGCAAAATTAGATTCCAGTAAATCTTATTGATTATAGCACATAGTAAACCAAATTGCCACTCTTTTTCGGTAATTAACGTATCTTTAGGGGGCAAAATTTCAGATAGTCCGCGGAAATCAGCCGACAATCCACTCCGAAGAAATCCCCTTGATATGCCAATGGGATCGCGCCACCGTGCAAATGGCCGTAAAAACACTGCTTTACCCCATATTCCTTCATCGCATCAAAGAATTCCGGTATCACCTGCTGTCCGAAAATCGGTGGATAATGCAGGAAAAGAATCTTCTCGTTTTCCGGCGGAGCCGCCGCTAAAGAGCGCCGAATGCGTCCCAACTCCCGTGCGGTGATGCTGCCCTCGGCACGTTCTCCCTCTTCAAACATCCAACCGCGGCTCCCGCATAGCGAAATGCCTTCGACCGTTACCGCATTATTATGGAGAAAGTGCAGCGTATTTAATCCGTTTTGATCCAAAAAGCGCTGCATGGAGGAAAGAGTTGTCCACCAGTAATCGTGGTTGCCTTTCATCAGATATTTCTGACCGGGCAGTTTATGCAAAAAAGTAAAATCCGCTCTTGTCTCCTCCATGTTCATTGCCCACGAGATGTCTCCCGCCAGTATTACGGTATCTTCCGGGCCGATGTTCTCCCGCCAGTTCTGCTCCAGCCGCGTTACATAGTCGTGCCAGCCGTTAAAGATATTCATTTCCTTATCACAGCCCAGCGAAAGATGCGGATCTCCGATTGCAAAAATAGACATAACTCACCTCCTCGGTCCTCGAATATTCAAAGTTATTTACGCCCATAATACAGTCGTCCCGTCTATCGGGAACTAATCAAAAGGAGATTATAATTATGAGTGATTTCAGCCGTCCTTCCGATTGCAGCTGTATTCCCGGAATCAAATGTGATGTGAAAGACTGTATCCACAACGATAAGGCGTGCCACTGCACTGCCAACTGCATCATAGTGGCACACGATCACACAGAAGACGCAGCCTGCGATACCTACTGTAAAGGCTGAGCCATACGGTTTGCACAAACAACCGCCGCCGTGCAGGGTTTTATGCTCTGCACGGTTTTTATTCTGCATCGTATCGCTGCCAGAAGTCAAGTGCGTTTTTGTAACAAATCTTTTCCGATATTGTAACGCCAAAGGCCTCCGTCAGCCTTCCCGCCAATGCGGGCAGCGCACCGCAATCCGGCAGGTCGCAGGGCATTTCCGCACCATCAAAGTCTGAGCCAAGAGCCAGAACTTCTTCCCCGCCCAAATCGAGAAAATGCTCGGCGTGCCGCAGAAGATCCTCCATACAGGCGTGCTTCCTGTCCTCCCGCAGAAAGCCGGTAAAGAAGTTTAGCCCCACCAGTCCCCTGCGCTCTGCGATACACCGGAACTGATCGTCAGTCAGGTTGCGCGGCACATTACATAATCTTCGGCTGTTGCTGTGTGTTGCGATCACCGGTCTTTGTGTCCACTCTATCACATCACCCATGCTTTCGTCATTGAGGTGTGAAACATCAGCAACAATGCTGCAGCGCTCCAGCTCCCGTATTATATCCCGTCCTAGGGGCTTCAGCCCGCCGGTCGCGGTTGTACCGCTTGCCAGTTCGTTTTCGCCGTTCCATGTCAAGGTCAGCGTGCGTACGCCGCAATCCGCAAGGGCCTGTATTCGTTCCAATCGTCCTGCAAGCACTGCGCCGCCCTCCACCGAAAAAAAGCACGTGTGTTTTTTCTGCCGCCACTGCGCCATTGCCTCGGCAGGCTTTCTCAGCAGAAGCATATCCGGTGTATTCTCGATGCAGTCCTTCCAATAACCGCTGCATTTTAAAAAATATTGCCATGCCGCCTCACCCCGCAGTGTATCCGGTATAAAAACAGCATAGCTTTGGCACAGGCGACCACTCTGCCATTTATCCAAGTCAAGCTGTAAGCCGTTGCCGCACAGACCGGCATGGCATTTCATTGCCTCGGTAGCGGTATCGCAATGCAGGTCAAAAAAATTCATAAACACTCCCCTTAAAAAGCGGATTCATAGTATGCAAAATCCGTTAACACATCATTTTCCACGCTAAGGACTGCTACATCAAATCGAGGCTGCCGTTCGGTTGAATGGCTCATAAGATAACTTTCTGCCGTTAGCCTCAGTTTTTTCTGTTTCTGCAATGTGACCGCCCATTCTCCCGGCACCATGCTCCCCACTCTTCGGGTCTTTACCTCCACAAAAAGTAGATATGCTTCATTTTCCGCTATAATGTCTATTTCACCGTAGCGGCTGTGCCAGTTTCTTTCTGCAATGCGAAAGCCTCGTTTTTCCAAATACCGGGCGGTGTAATCCTCACCGCGGTCACCCAGTTTTTTATTTTCCGTCATAATGCTTCTCCGACAGATTTTTCAAAAAGCTTCTGCGGTGCAGCGGTGTAATTCCGTGCGCTGCTATTCCCGCATAATGCTCTTTGGAGCCATAGCCCTTGTTCTTCTCCCAACCGTAGTGGGGATATTCCCCCGCATATTCTGTCATCAATCGGTCACGGGTCACTTTTGCCAGAACCGAAGCGGCTGCAATATGCGCACTTGTACCATCGCCCTTTACAACCAGTCGGGTCTCCAGCGGCAGATGCGGATCACGGTTGCCATCTACCAGCGCCAAACGAAGCGCTTTCTTATCCGGCAGCTTGGCCAATAGCTCCGCATAGGCGCGCTGCATTGCAAGAAAGGTTGCTTGCAAGATATTGAACTCATCAATTTCCCGCTGATCGGCGAAGCCAATGCCATAATAGACCTGCGGGCACTCCGTCAATAGACGAAATGTTTCCTCCCGTCGTTTTTCGGTCATCTTTTTAGAATCGTTTAAAGCATTCAGTTCCAGTCCGCGCGGCAATACTACACAGGCTGCACACACAGGACCGGCAAGCGGCCCGCGTCCCACCTCATCAATGCCGCACAGCCCGTCAAAACCCAGTGCTTCATCATATTCCCACAGAAAGCGGTTATCTGTCATTGCGGTATCCTTTCCAGAGTAATGCGACCCATCGCTCCGCTGCGAAATTCGTCCAGCAGCATGATGGCGGCTCGTTCTGTATTCGCTTCTCCGCCGGAGATAAGCATACCCCGCTTGCGTGCAATGCGCTCCAACAGCTCATAGCTTTCCATTTCGGCTATATCCTCTGCCTCCAGCTTGTAGCGCTCTGCCAGTGCCTCTGTATAGGCAGGACGCAGTGTGTCTAAAAGTCGCATTGCAAGATACTCAATGTCCAGTATCTGATCCTTCACGGAGCCAATAAACGCCAACCGCTCGCCTGCCGTTTTATCCTCAAATTTTGGCCACAGCACGCCCGGCATATCCAACAGCTCTATGCCCTCCTCCAGAGAAACCCATTGCTTTCCGCGGGTCACTCCGGGGCGATCCTCAACTTTAGCGCTGCGGGTTCCGGAAAGACGGTTAATCAACGAGGATTTTCCAACATTCGGAATACCGACGATCATCATGCGAATGGGTCGCCCCACCATTCCTTTATCATTCCATGCGGCAATTTTATCCTCCAAAACCTCACGCACAGCGGGCAGCAGATTCTTTACCCCGCGTCCACTCCGGCAGTCACAGGCAATCGCCGGAATGCCCTTTTTGCGGTAATAGGTCAACCATTGCTCCGTCGCCGAAGCATCGGCACAGTCCGCCTTATTCAGTAGCATCAGGCGGGGCTTTTTTCCTACTATTTTGTCAATTTCCGGATTTCGGCTGCTTTGCGGAATGCGTGCATCGCACAGCTCTACCACAATATCCACCAGTTTTAGGTTGCTTGCCATGATACGTCGGGTTTTTGCCATGTGTCCCGGAAACCACTGGACTGACATTGTTTCAGACATATTTTTCTCCATTCAGTTCTATTTCATTTCTGTCTCTTTCCGACACTATGATAACACATGCGGTTTCTCAATTGGAAAGTTGCAAATCACAAAAGAAGGGAAAGCCCCATATAAAAGCAAAAGAGGACAACCATACAGTGTCCTCTCGCCTTTTGTGGAAAAATTAGCCCAGAATCTCTTTGACCTTGGCAGCCTTACCCACTCTGCCGCGCAGATAATACAGCTTACCGCGGCGTACACGACCCTTGCGTACCAGTTCAACACTGGCTACCTTCGGGCTGTGAATGGGGAAAACTCTCTCGACACCGCAGCCATGGGAAAGACGGCGAACGGTAAAGGTCTCTGCGATACCACCATGCTTCTTGGCAATTACAGTGCCCTCAAAGGCCTGCAGACGCTCACGGTTACCTTCCTGAATACGAACCTGTACGCGTACGGTATCACCGACATTAACAACAGGCATATCCTTTTTCAGGCAACTCTCGGACATCAGTTTCAGTGCGTCCATGGAATTTATCCTCCTTAAAATATCCAAACATTCTTACCTCTAAAGCTCCATCGGCCGGGCAGCGGACTGTTCAGTTTAATGTTTGGCTTTACAGCCAACATCAAAACCTGCGCCGGGTACCGGTCGCAGTTCTCATGCCGTATTATAATAACACAATGCAAGCCAAATTGCAAGCAAAACTTAACGGAAACTCCAAAAAGCCGGGAACTCAACAGAAATCCTGAAAATCTTCGGCTAAAATAGCTGTTCTAGTGATTCCTGTCCAGTATGGCTCCCGTCCAAGCAGTTCATTATAAGCGCCGGTCAGCAGCATCGGGCTCCAGTTCTGCGTTCCGCCTGCAGGCAACCGAACCTCCAGTACCAGCTTGTCTGCCGTTCTGATGACATTCCGTATTGTCATCTTTTCTTTCAGGTCTATTTCCTGTTCACCCTTTTTTGTTTTCTTTCTGACTGGCAGATACTCAGCTGCTAACAGGCGGTCAAGCGCCTCCTCCACTGCCGGGTCTTTATCATAAAAGGACAACTGATAATCCGCCCAGCAAATATTGCCCGGCTCCATAACCGGTGCCGCCGCATGCAGTGCGCGCAGCTCGTTGGGCAGCGCTGCATTCAAACGTTCACAAATATCTTCGTAACTGGTTTCCTCGGTCAAGCGAAAATCAAAGGATTCGCATTGGCTCTCTACCCCCAGAGGGAGTGGTAACGCAAAGGTCAAATACGCGTGTGGGTTAAAACCCTGCGTATACCAGATCGGCAGTCCGCTGCGCTTAAATACTCGCGCCAGACAGCGTGTAACATCTAAATGGGAAATATACTTCAGCCGTCCCTCCTTAGCGAAGAACACACGGACAGTTTCCACTGCAGGTCACCCCTTTCTCATTCAGTTCACGGCTTACCCCACAGCCTGAGCAGCGTTCTCGGCAGTTGGGTGTAGTTTTGCTCTCGTGGGTCAGTCGATTCTCTCGGATCAAAAAGTCCTTTGATACAAAATAATCGAGATGATCCCATGGCATCAGCTCATCATATTCTCGCTTTCTGGTTGCATAAAAGTCAGGGGAAAGTGCCGTCTTTTCCAATGCCTCATACCAGCGTGCCGGCAGGAAGTGATCCTCCCAGCCCTCCAGCCTGCCGCCTGCCTGCCACACGGCTTCCACCACATCGGCAAGACGCCGGTCGCCACGCGCCAATATTGCCTCTATACGGCTTGTCCCGCTGTCGTGATAGCTAATGGAAATTTTTCTGCTGGAAACCGTCTCCAGCAGCAGCTTTTGCTTTTCTACAAACTGCTCCGGTGTATCCTGCGGTTCAAACTGGAATGGTGTAAAAGGCTTCGGCACAAAGCATGCTACGCTGATATTGACTGTTACTCCCTTTCCCTTTGGTTTGCTTGGCAGATGATAAAACAGATCGACAACCTTTTGTGCCAATTCAATAATAGCTTTTACATCGTCCTCCGTCTCGGTAGGCAGCCCCATCATAAAGTAGAGCTTTACCGCTGTATAACCACTTTCAAAGCTCATTCGGCAGGTATCCAATACTTCCTGCTCGGTAATGTTCTTATTGATCGCGTCGCGCAAGCGCTGGCTGCCTGCCTCCGGTGCAAAGGTCAATCCGCTTTTGCGTACCCGCTGCACCAACTCCAACAGACGCGGGTTCATACTGTCAATACGCAGCGATGGCAATGATAGATCGACATGCTCCGGTTCCGCCCATACCAGCATCTTTTCCATCAGGTCAGCAAGATGGCTGTGATCACTGGTGGAAAGAGAGGACAACGATACCTCGTCATAGCCGCAGTTGTGACAAAGATCATACGCCTGCCGGTCAATCACATCAACACTGCGCTCCCGATAAGGACGATAAATATAACCCGCCTGGCAGAATCGGCACCCGCGGATACAGCCGCGCAGCACCTCGGTCACGGCACGGTCATGCACTACATCAATAAACGGCACCACAAAGCTTTCGGGGAAATCCGCCTTATCAAAATCCGGCATAATGCGTTTTTTGATGGTCGCAGGCGCACCGTTTTTCGGGGTAATCGCTGCAACCGTTCCGTCCTCATGGTAAGAAACATCATAGAGAGACGGCACATAAACGCCCTCGATCTGCGCAGCCCTTTGCAGAAATTTCTCCCTGCTCCAGCCCTCTTTTTTGGCAATGCCATAAAGATCCAGCACCTCCAGGTCGACCTCCTCGCCCTCGCCCAAAAAGAACAGGTCAAAGAAGTCTGCTATCGGCTCCGGATTGCAGGCGCAGGGACCGCCGCCCATTACCAGATGCTCCAGCCCCTTGCGGTCTTTCTGCCGCAGCGGAATGCCGGAGAGATACAGCATATCCAGTACGCCCGTATAACACAGCTCGTACTGCAAGGTAAACATAATGACATCGAATTCGTCCAGTGGGTCAAAGCTCTCCAGCCCATACAGCTTCATGCCGTTTTCCAATAGCAGGCTACGCATATCCTCCGCAGGAGCAAATACCCTCTCGCACCAAATCTCCTCCCGCTTATTAAAGGCAGAGTAAAACAGCTTCATGCCAAGGTGGCTCATACCAACCTCATAAAGATCCGGGAAGCAGAAAGCCACGCGTGTGGTTACTTTTGTCTTGTCCTTAACAATGGTATTGATCTCGCCGCCGCAGTAACGTGCCGGCTTTTGAACCTTGGACAGCAGTCTTTCTATCTCAAATGGGATCATTTCAGCCTCCGATTATCGTGTGATGTACTTTATCATACCACATTCAGCACATATCTTCAACTAAAAGCCCTGCCCACTGCCAAAAAGCTCATTACCAGCACTGCCCCGATCCCCCGCCGCAGCCATTTTCTCTCCCACTCTGGTAGACGTACCAAGCATCGCTCCAGCAGAATGTCTGTAATCATCGCCCCATCGCTTTCTCCCAGCGGCAGAAGTGTTGCTGCTGCTATGGCAAAATTCACCGCTGCTATTCTCATTGACTGAACCGACCTGCTGCATACCAGCACTGTTCCTCCCAGCAGAAGGTTGGCAGCCGGACCACACAGGTTCAAAAGCAGTTCTCCGCTCTCACTCATCTTTGTGCCGTTTTGCAGCCGCACCCGCACTCCGGTTAGGGATAGCATTATCTGCTCCACCTTCTTTTTCTGCAGTATAAGCCAAATAAAATGCCCACCCTCATGCACTGCAACTGCCACAAATAAAAGCGGCAGCAGCCGACCGGGAAGCAGTGCTGCCGCACAAAGCCCCGCTGCCAGCAAAAAGCTAACCGTAATTTTTGTCTTACCGAATATAAAATTCATGGGCTGTACAAATTCATAGGATCTACATAGTATCCGTCCGCCAACACGCTCAGGTGCAGATGCGGGCCTGTAGAAACGCCGGTGCTCCCCACTTGTGCTATCACATCATTCACCGTTACCTTTTCCCCTTCCACGCACAGAATGGTCTCGCAGTGGCAGTATATTGTCTCCAAATTGCTGCTGTGCCTCAGCTTGATATAGTTCCCGTAGCTTTGTAACCACCCTGTTGCTGTGACTTCACCTGCATATATGGGGTATATGCAGGTTCCTGCCGCTGCCGCAAGGTCGATTCCGCTATGGAAATCCCATGCCCCGCTGATAGGATGCGTTCGCTCTCCATAATCTGATGTAATCACTGCGTCCTCTGTCATGGGTGACATTGCCGGAACACTGACCAGCACCCTGCGGTAGGAGGCGTTTCGTGGAAAAACCGGTTCCTCACCACCCATAGCAAACTCACTTTCAGCCCATGCAAAGACCTCAGCCAGCTCAGGTGGCTTCCAGTCCTCCCACCACTGACGCAACCGCTCTGCCGTAATGGGCATTGCCAAAATGCGCAGCCGCTCGTCCTGCGTTTCGCTTTCCGCCGATGTTACACTGTCGTAGTATTTGCCCAGTATCTGATACTCCATCGGCTTTATGTACTGCATTGTGAATATTGCCGCAAGCACCGTCGCGCACAGCACCGTTTGTGCCATCAGCAGCATCAATCCCTGTCCTTCCTGTTTAGAGCTCCGTCTCGGCTCCTTGCCCTGACCCCTCTGCCATCGTTTATTTCCTGTCGCGGCATATTTCCGGGAAAATCGGTTTCTTCGATCATAGCGCATCGTCCCACCTCCTGTCCTTTTTCCAGTCTATTCCTCCCTGCGCCCATTCATGCCGAAATATTTATTGACTTTTCCCCCTTGTTTATTATAATATTCTCATTATGTTTTTTATGGAGAGCCTATGTTCAAAATTCTTATCTGTATACTTGCGGGATTGGGCGCCGGATTCGGCACCGGCTTTGCTGGCATGAGTGCTGCCGCTGTCATCAGTCCCATGCTGATCACCTTTCTGCATATGGATCCGTACCTTGCTGTTGGAATTGCCCTTGCCAGTGATGTATTGGCAAGTGCCGCTTCTGCCTATACCTACGGCAAAAATAAAAACCTTGATATTAAAAACGGCGTCATCATGATGGTAAGCGTTCTGTGCTTCACCTTAGTGGGGAGCTATATTGCCAGCACAGTGCCCAAAACCACCATGGGCAGCTTCTCCACACTTATGACGCTGTTCCTCGGAATCAAATTCATTGTCAAACCGGTGGTGGAACCCAAGCAGCGCTTTCAGTCAGCGACCGCCCATCAAAAGGCTTTGCGCTCCGTCGCCTGCGGCGCTGTTGTCGGCTTTATTTGCGGCTTTGTAGGGGCTGGCGGCGGAATGATGATGCTTCTTGTGCTCACATCAGTGCTGGGCTATGAATTAAAAACCGCTGTTGGCACCAGCGTTTTCATTATGAGTGCGACCGCTTTTACCGGCTCTGTCAGCCACTTTGTCATTGGCGGCTTACCGGATATGGAAGCTCTTATCATCTGTATCATCAGCACACTCATTTTTGCCCAAGTGGCGGCATCTCTCGCCAATAAAGCCTCCCCCCTTGTTTTAAACCGTGTTACCGGATCCATCTTGGTTATTCTCGGCGTCGCTATCCTTGCGGTCAATCATTCCTCTTAACGCAGATAAGGACTCCTGCTCTCTGCAGGAGTCCTCTTTTAAAAAGGTGGAAAACCGGTTTTCCGGTCTTCCACCTTTTTGGGCTTTTCAGGCTACCGTTACCGCACAGGTAATCGTCAGCCCATTTGTCGTTTTAGCTGTGATGGTCGCAATTCCGGCAGATTTTGCCGTTACCGTTCCGTCTGACAAAACTTCTGCAATGGTTGGAGCATCGCTGCTCCATGTTACGGATTTATCCGGCACACTATCCGGCAAAACTGTTGCTGTAAGTTTTACCGCACTGCCCGGTGTTAAATTCAGTGAAGTCTGATCCAACTGAATAGAGGTTGGCATCAATACAATAAGGCTCGATTTAACCGTCACGGTACATTCGGCGCTCTTTTCACCGCACTTTGCCGTAATGATTGCAGTTCCCTCTTTTAGTCCGGTTACTGTTCCGTCTGCCGCTACCTTGGCAACGGTCTCCTCGCTGCTGCTCCACTGCACTGTTTTCACAGCCGTTTCCTCCGGCAGTACTGTTGCAGTCAGCTTTGCACTGCCGTTAATTGTCAGCTCCAGTGTTGTCTTATCCAATGTAACACTTTCGGCAGCAATGTCGCTCTTTTGCACCGTTACAGCACAGAATGCGCTCTTTTCCCCGCATTTCGCAGAAATGGTAGCATTCCCCTCTGCAAGGGCGGTCAGTTTTCCGTTTTCTACTTTTACCACATTTGGGGCGCTGCTGTTCCACTGGATCGTCTTATCCGTCACATTTTCGGGCAGTACGGTGGCATTCAGTACCAGCGACTCGCCCACCTTCATTGTCACTGCGGCCTTATCCAGCAGAACATCAGTCACTGCCGCAGGCTTTACCGTCACGGCACAGCTTGCAGTATAGCCGCCATCGGTCGTTTTTACTGTAATGGTTGCTGTTCCTGCCGCCAGCGCTTTCAGCGAGCCGTTTTCATCTACCGTTACAACGCCGCCGTTGCTGCTGGACCATGTCACGGTCTGATCGGTTGCGTCCTCCGGGTTCAGTTTTGCGGTCAACTGTGCAGCAGCGCCTGCCGTCAGCTCCAGTGCAGATTTATCCAATGTCACACTCTTTACGGGGATCTGAGACACCTTGCCCACCGTCTCGGTGCCGGTGGCTGTATATCCACTGTAAATGCTGTTGATGTAATTTCCGATGCCGTTGGCAAGGGAGCTCGCAATTTGCGCATAATTCTGCAAAAGCTGCACATACTCGCTCTCGTTGCTCATAAAGCCGCATTCCGCCAGCACCGAGGTGTACTGTGTGGTGCGGGTCACATAGTACAGCCCATACTTCGCACCGCGATTATAGTTCCCCATGGCATTGTACAGGGCACTGTTTATGTAGCTGCAGAACTGTTGGCTAAAATCGTAGAAGTAATAAGCCTCGCTGCCCCGTGCCGAGGAATTGGTAGCGGAGTTGCTGTGAACGCTCAGGAAAATCTGCGGTTTGAAGCTTGCCGCCTGCGCCACACGGGTTTGTAGCACAACCTTGGAGCTGCCACTGGTATCAATGAGCAGCACAGACGCGCCCTGGTTGCGCAGGATTGATGCTAACTCGGTAGCAATTTGCCGGTTTACATAATCCTCATGCTTGCCGGGATAGAAGCCCAAAGCACCCACATCAGTGCCTCCGTGTCCCGGATCGATCACAATTCTTGCGCCTGCGATACTGGCGGGCGGGTTATTGAATTGCAAGGAGAGCGTATTTCCGTTATAGCTTGCAGTATAGCCGCACATGCCATTGGTCTTTCGGAACCGCAGAGTCAGCGTGTCTCCGCTCCATGTAGCCGAGGAGAAAATCGGGTTCTTTGTCAGAGAAGTCAAACTGCCGCAGGCAGATTTGAGATAGTTAAAGGTAAAGGAAATACCACTGCTGGAATAACTCACCGAGTAGCTGGTCGACTGGCTCATGTTCAGCGCCACCGTTGTGGTTGCTGTATTAGCAGAAATGCTCATTCCACTGACCACCACGTCCTGTACCTGCTGGCTGGCAGCGGCAATGTCTCCGGCATAAACGCGCAGTCCGCTGGCAAGCTTATAGTATCGATAGGTCGAACTGCCGCTGGTAAAGACGATCATATCACCAACGGTATAATCCAGTGTCCCCTTGGGCAGTGGATAATAGCTGCCGTCAGAAAGATCATCCAGCGTGCTGGTCGGGAAGGTCTCCGCCTGGCTTGCCGTCACGATAATGGGGCTGCCGCTGCCCACCTCGGCGATCTTGTTCACCTTAATGGAAGCGCCGGTCTCGGTCTCCTCTTTGCCCTCCCAGCTTCCCTTAAAGGTAATATTTCCAAGGTTCTTTACGCTGCCGCCGGCAGCGGGCGTGCGGTATGTACCGGTGTACTTCACATAGAAGGACTCGCGTTCTGATTCGGTGCTATCGCCTTCACTGTTATCCCGAGTCAGCGTTACCGTCTGTCCGTTCACCACTGCTGTAATAACGGCATTTTCGTACGCCATCGCTGTCAGCGTGATGTCGGTGCTGCCATCTACCGTCAGTGAACCGGTCGGTGCAACGCTTTGAAATATCTTAACATTCCGGGTGATCTTATACACCAGTGTCTTGTCCTTGTGGACAATGGTAAAGGTGTTAAGCCCCGGCTTCAGGTCATAGCTCTTGGAAAAATATCCGTTGGCGTCGGTCTTGATTTCAGCGCCGTTCACCGTTACCGGATTGGTCGGATCGGACGCACCGCGGAACAGCACAGTTGGCTCATAAGTGGAATAATTCAGCTTTGCCGGCACCGAAACACTCAACTCGGTCATAATGTAATCCGTATTTACCTCGTTACGGAAATACTTTTTCAGCAGGGTAACCGATCCGGCAGGATCCGCTTTCATGCTGGCAAGCCCGTAAAAGATGCTGCCGTTGCAGCCCTTGTAACTTTCCAGGGTGATCGCCTGCTTGGTCATCTGGTCGGAGGAGCCCCAGCCTGCATAGGTGCTGTTCGCCATGCGGTCAGCGGCATGAATGGTGTACATTCTTACCTCATTTTCCGCTGCCAGCTCCGACCACCACTTGACGATCCGTTCAAACGGGATCTTGCTGTCGGTCAACGACCCAAATGCCTTGACCGCGATCATGTCTGCCAGACCGTCCTCAATCATTGCCTTGACATCGCAGTGTCCGTCGGTCAGCATGGAATAGGGATCAAGGGTATTCTGCCCCGCCTCATTTTCCTTGGTGGTAGCCCATTGCGGCTCTGCAATCAAGCCCACCTGCACGCCGGGCGCCTTTTTACGCACCAGACCGCTTGCCGACTCCACGATCTTGCGAGAGGCACCGTCCAGATAATCGCTGTAATTCATACCGCCGCCGCAGCTTAAATAGTCAGCAAAGGCAGTAGCACTCTCCGGGAAATCATAGTTATAGAAGAACAGCCCGTCAGGAGCGTATTTCTCCAAAAAGCCGCTCAGTTCCTTTTCAATTCCGTTCAGCAGCGCGGTATCAAAACGGGGATAAGTCACCAGCCCCATACCGTCGTAGGTCGCCTTCAAATCAAAGAAACAGTATACATACAGCCCGCGGCTGCGCGCACCCGCAATAAGATAATCCAAAGGATCAAACACTGCATTGGCCACCGGTCTTGTCAGGCTGTCATATGCTGCGAACTGGTCGGTGCTTGTCCCCACCAGTACGGTATTCATATCCAGCGCCTTAGCGGTCTCCAGCGCTGCATCTATCTCTTTTTTTACCTTCTCGGCAGCTTCATTTTTCTCCGTCAAAAAATCTGCGCCGGGCATGATTGTCACTGCGCGCATTCGATCCGGAATATTAAATGTTATGGGCAATTCCGGCTCCGGCTCAATATTCGGTTCATCGGTTGAAGTGTTATCAGGCTGGATCGGAACGGTCTGATCGGGATCCGGCTTAGGCTGGCTCGGTCCTGCCAACGCACCCAACGGGTTCCAATCGGTAAAAAAGGTGACAGCCATCGCACCGGCTATAATCAAAGCAAAAGCCAGTGTAAAAAGCAACGCATTTTTTTTATTATTCTTCCTGAATTTTGACACAACTGTCCTCCCGTGGGTCGGTTATAGGAGCTTGCTAAGGGCAGTGATTTCCGTCTGTATCTGTGCCTTTACCCCGGCAGCAGGCAAAAACAGCGAGCTGTAGCTGTATAGGCAATACCCCTTATAATGACTTGCGTCTCTCGCCTCCGTCACCATACGGCTTAAAAGATTACTGTTCTGCTGCCACTCATATTTACCGCTTGCTCCGGCGTAGGTATCCTCTTTGCCGATCTTGTAGGCTGCCAAGCCTACATACAAATCAATTCCGCTCACCTTTATCATGCCGTTAAATTCCTTCAGCACTGCGCTGTACGGACAGGTGGCATTCTGGAATCCGTAGTAAATTTGGGGGCAGATATAATCCACATAGCCGGCATTTCCCAGCCATGTAGCAACATCAGCATACAGCGTATCATAGTTTGCTTTGGTATTTCCCTGCGGACTGATGCCAAAGCGCACCGCCGGTTTCTCTGCCTTTACCGCAGAGTAGACCTCGCGCACCATGGTGTTGACATTCTGCCTGCGCCACGCCGACAGCGAAAGTCCGTTTCCGCCTGCCGCATACAATTCACTGTCGATGTTGCTGTCGGTCGTGGCGTAAAAGTAATCGTCAAAGTGAATTGCGTCCACATCGTAATTTCTTACGATCTCCCTCACCCCGTTGACGATCAGATCAATCGCCTCGCGTGAGCCGGGGTTATAGAATATCCCGCCATTTGCAGTTTGATATACAGCATTGCTGCCGCTGTTTATGTACTGCTGCGCAGGGTTATCGCTGCTAAGCGCTTTTCCGGTGCGTGCACGCACTCGATAAGGGTTCAGCCATGCCTCAAAGGTCATGCCGCGGCTGTGTGCCTCCTCTATCATGATCTTCAAAGGATCAAAGGGAAGTGCATCTCCCTCTGTTCCGGTAATCAGGTAGGAGGTCGGAAAATAATCGGACGCATACAATGCATCTCCAAATGGCCGTACATGCACAATAGCTGTATTGCAGCCCAGATTTTTCACATTATCATACGCTGCGCCGATATTACTGCGAAATTGCGCTGCCGTCTTGCCCGTAAGCATGTTTTCCAGCTCTAAATAGCTGATCCATACGGCACGATATTCGCCGCTCGGTACAGTTACATTGCCGCCTGCAGAGTTTCCGTTATCCGGCTTTGGTTGCTCGGCAGGCTGCTTGCCGTCATCAGGCTTTTGAGTATTACTATTGTTATTCTTATTGTCCTGCGGTTTTTGGGTATGATCCGGCTTGACAGGCAGCGGTTCTTCGGCAGAGGGATATTCTCCCTTCTGCTCGTTTTCATTTTCGTCTGTGTCTCCGTCCTCCTGCGGCTTCGGCAGAATTACCGTCCCCTGCTGAATATCTGAGCCGGGAGCATCTGTCTGCTCCGGCTCCTTTCCACAGGCAAAAAGAGAAAGAGCCAATGCCAAAGCCAGCAGCACTGCCATCATCTTTCGCACTGTCTCTCTCCCCTTTCCGTTGATCGCTGTACTGTAACAGTGTCGTTACAGGGTCGGTTTTGATGCATGATATCAGGAAATTCCCACCGAAGATTCCTTTACCGTCTTCTGCTCCTGTTTTTCTTCCTCCGGTTCCTCGGTCACTATTGTATTACGGAGGACCACAGTATTGCAAATGTAAGTTTTTCCGCCATCGGCAGGTGTAGCCAGTTGGATCGAAACGCGGGGTGCCTCGCCGTTCAGCAGCAATTTCACCATCTGAGCAGCAGCTTTACCCATCATGTACCCTCCGCCACCCTCCGCAAAGAGGATCTTTCCGTCCTTGTACAAGTTATATGCCGTTTCATCAGCCTCCATAACCACCAAATAGGGCTTGTAATTACCGCTGGGGTACTCGGTAGGATCTCGATAATAGGAATATGCCTTTTCCGCATCGGCACTGTCGCTGAACAGGAGCATCTCTCCGCCGAATGCATGAATAGCGTCCAGCCTTGGTTCCAGATTATAATTCAAGTATTCTGTCACCACATCACGGCTCAGAATGGCGTTGCAGTCGCGTTCCTCCAGCATTGCCTGCAGCTTTTCCCACTTACCGCTCTCCTCAAAGCCGTATTCTGTCACAGCGGCAATGCCCAGCTTGCCATCATACAAACGGAAATTCAGCTGTTCCCTGTTGGTTTTCCAGTATTCCGCAATGGTATCCGCCAGACGGGTCAGCTCGGCTTCCTCGGTATCCTCCGCCTTGATAATGCTATAGAGATTACTGTAAGCGGCAAGCTGTTCCGAGGTTGCGCGGTGATTCATCAGCACCACCGGCACCCCATATTCCTGCGCCATCGCCAACAGGTTGTCTGCTACCGTTTCGTTTACCGGTTCCAGCATCAGTAAAGAGCAACCTTGATCCAACACCCGCTTGGCATAGGCAAGCTGAACCTCGGCACTACCCATGCAGTCATGCGCCTCTACCTCCGCCAGCCCATCCAGCTCCGACTGCAGCGCAATGCGAAATGAGTTCTTTTCCTCATCGCTCATATCGTTGAACAGCATTTTTACGATTGTCTGCGATTGCTTTGTAAGATTATTCATCGTCAGATCGGACGGCACTACCGTCTGCGGCTGCAAATCCTCCTGCTGTGTAAAGTACCACCCCAGCAGCCCGAAGATACCGACGGCGATCACAAGATATATTAATATATGCTTCATGAAATCTCCTAACACAATATACGGTTATGGTTATTTTACCACATCATACCCCTTGATTCAATAACGCAAATGTGAACAATTCGACACATGCAAAGGGCGCTCTCCTCTGCGGGGAACGCCCTTTTTGCTGCGGTTTTACCGCTTGATTTCAGCTTTTCTCATGCTCCAATATGACCTTCAGTTCCTGCAAAAAGCTGTTGATATCCTTAAATTCCCTATATACACTGGCAAAACGGACATAAGCCACCTGATCAATTTTTTTCAGCTTTTCCATCACCAGCTCGCCAATCACTGCACTGGGCACCTCGCGATCCATACGGTTCTGCAGCTCCACCTCGATCTCGCTCACCATCGTTTCCAGTTGAGCCAACGTTACAGGGCGCTTTTCGCAGGATTTCAAAACGCCGCGCAGCAGCTTATCATGGTTGAACGCCTCGCGAGAACCATCTTTTTTGATGACCATAACCGGAGTAGTCTCCACCACCTCATAAGAAGTGAACCGCTTGCCGCACTGCAAACATTCCCGTCTGCGGCGAATGCGCTCTCCCTCATCGGTCGGGCGGGTATCAATGACTTTGCTTTCGGTGTAACCGCAGAACGGACATTTCATGGCAGGCGCCTCCTTCTCGTTTACGTTTTTTATTTATTGTAGCAGATTTTTCCGAGTTGTACAAGCATTTCCCGCAATGGAAGCCGCTTCTTGATTGGCATCGATTTGGCTCTCGCAGCCTCTTATTCTCCTCCCATGCGAAAAAAGGAGCGCCACCGTTCAGGTTTCTCCCGTCCGATAGCGCTCCCTTATTTCCTGTTTATGATCTGCCGCTCAGCCCGACATCAATCCAGTTCATGCTGCTCCAGCCACTCACTGATGCTATCGCCGATCTCCTTGATGCAACCGGCATGGTATGGCACCTTCAGTCCGGCACTTTCCACCAGTTCAGCAAAGGTCGCTGTGCCTGCCTTATCCACAAAGGTCATATACCGCTTCCAAGCCTCGGCATAATTTTCCCGGGAAAGGTTCCAGAACTGGAATGCCACTGTCTGCGCCATGCAGTAGTCAATGTAGTATAGCGGAACCTCATAGATATGGAGCTGACGCTGCCAACCGCCGCCACGGGAATAGAAAGGCAGATTGTCAAAGTCGATCCACGGGCGATACTTCTTTTCCAGAGAAAGCCACAATGCATTGCGTTCCTCGGGAGTCATCTCCGGATTCTCATATACTTTGTGCTGGAACTCATCGACCATACAGCCGTAAGGGATAAAAACCAAAGAGTCCTCGCAGTGACCCAGCTCATACTTTGCGGTCTGCTTGCCGAAGAACAGATGGTGCCACGGCGCAGTCAGAAATTCCATGGACATCGAGTGGCACTCGCATGCCTCAATGGTCGGAGAATGAAGCAGCGAGGGCAGTTCCTTCTTGAACGCGCGATAAGCTTCAAAGGCGTGACCGGCTTCGTGGGTCAGCACGTCTACATCGCCGGCGGTGGCATTGAAGTTGCTGAAAATGAATGGGGACTTGTAATCCGCGATCTCGGTGCAGTAGCCGCCGGGCGCTTTCCCATCGCGGGAAAGTACATCGAACAGCTCGTTTTCAAACATGAAGTCGATAAACTCTGCCGTCTCAGGAGAAAGCTCCTCATACATCTTCTTCCCTGCGGCAAGGATCTCATCGGGCGTACCCTCCGGCACTGCGTTGCCATCGGCAAAGCTGATCGGCTCGTCATAGAACGCCAACTTTTCCACTCCGATACGGCGGCGCTGCGCTTCCTTGACCTTAGCCACGATGGGCACCATATCCTTGGCAATCTGATCACGGAATGCGGCGACGTCTTTGGCGGTATAGCAGTTGCGCCCCATACGGTCATAGCCCAACTGAATAAAGTTCGGCAAACCCATCTTCTTTGCCTGTGCGTCGCGGTTCTTCACCAGCTTATCATACAGGGTATCCAGCTCCTCGCGGTGGCTGTCAAAGAATTTTGCGTCCGCCTCACATGCCGCCTTACGAACCGCACGGTCCGGATCCTGCTTGTAGGGTCCCAAAAGGGGCAGCGGCATGGTCTTGCCATCGAACTCCACCATAGCGGAGGCATACAAATTCTGATACTCGGATACGAGTTTATTTTCCTCCTGCATCAGTTCCACAATGGCAGGAGAGAAGCTGCGGGCGGCGATCTCCAGATTCCTGAACATCAGGCTGCCGTAATGCTTTTCCAAATCTTTGCGATAGGGGGACTCCAGCAAGGCAGTATTTACCTGGTGAACCAGTTCCTGCAGCTTAGGACCGATTTCGTCCATATAGTCATTCTCGGCGTTGTAGAACTCGTCCTTGGTATTGATGGTGTGGCGGATATAAGCCAGCTGCTGCATGGTGCCTGCAGTCTGCACCTTCTTTTCGAAGGCATCATACGCCTTGATCTGACCGTCTGCATTGGCAGCGGCTTTCATTGCCTCCAAGGTACGGGCGGTCGTTGCCGCCAACTCCTCCATATCCGGACGGCTGTATGGCATCTCACTGAATTTCATATCGGCACTTCCTTTCAGGTATTTGAGTAAAGGTCTACCTCCCTATTATTCCACAGTCCCGTCTGCTTTGCAAGCCCCTTTGGGCTGATGGGGAGAACAATTGTTTCACATGAAACAATTTGTGCGATTTTGCGGGCTACAGACAGCGCTGCATTTCCATCTTTACTTGCTTTGACAACTCATTCCCGTCCCATGATTCTTTCTGCCAGCAGGATATTCTGCTGCAGGCTTTCCAGTTGAATACGGGAGGAATAGCCTGCCGTCCGCCGATCAATCTCTCCATTCGCAGCAGGGTGGTAATAGCGTCCCTCGGCTTCCGCCTGCTTACCGGCTTTTACGGCATCTGCGAGGATACTTCTATCCTGCACCCGTTCCTCCTCTGGGATTGGATTCAGAATGAGTAGTCCTCCCTCGGCGATCAGACGGTGAACCTCCGCTTCGCTCATCACAGCCTCAAGGGGTAGCTCCAGTGGCTGCGCTTCCCCGCAAAAAAGGTAACCGGTGCAGGGCTTACCCGCCAGATGGACGCCATGCGCTTGCAGCCATGCCAGCGTTGAAGGAATATCCAGCATATCCTTGGGTGAGGTGGAAATGAGAGCCACCGGAATGTGACAGAGCGCCGGCAGGTCAGGGCATAGCTCCTCCCCACGAAGATCACCGATGCCGCCCATACCGCAGGTGATCGCCAGCGGGATCCCCAGTTTGCGGCAGACAGCCATAGTACCGCTTGCTGTCAAGGCACCACTGATTTTATTTTGCAAGGCGTCTTCCAGATGGTCACAGTCAATGCGAACCAGCTCCGCCGCACGCTCCCGAAAGGGCAGGTAATCTTCTATATGTCCCAACCGCAATTCACCATGGTCCACCCATGCCAGCACTGCTGCGGGGCAATGCCAGTTTTTTCTTAACTCTTCATTACTGATAGAACGCAGTCCATGGGTCAGCAGCGCTGTTTCGGTGAGATACTTCATTCTATATTTGCCTCCTATTAGGTGAGCGAGAACAGCCTGCTCTCCGCCAAGGCGGAAAAGCAGGCTGCCTTTATACGGGCAGTACCTGCCCATTATTTTATATGGTTTACGCCCAGTTGTCCAGCTCCGCTACATTCTCCTTGGTGGCAAGGGTCAGCGGCAGATAGATCGGCTCGGCATACTCCTTGCCCTGCGCAATGGCGACAGCCAGCTTCAGCGCAGCCTCGGTGTACTTGACGCTGGAGTAAGACATGGTGCCAGTAAGGGTACCAGCCTTCAGCGCTTCGCGGGCGTCGGCGGTAAAGTCAACGCCGTAAACCAGTACATCGGTACGCCCCTCGGCGGCCAGTGCTTCCACAGCGGCAAGCGCCATAACATCGTTGCAGGCGAAGATGCCCTTGAGGTCGGGGTGCGCGGTGAGGATATCCTTGGTGGCATCATAAGCCTTGGTCGCGTCCCAGTCGCAGGGAATGGAAGCAACGAGATCAATATTCTCGGCAGCCTCAAATACAGCGGTAGCACCTGCGGTACGACCCTCGGACTGACCGGCGCCGGCAATACCCTGCAGAATGGCAACTTCGCCGCCCTCCGGCAGACGGGAGATCATATCATTGGCAACAATCTTGCCCTGATCGCTGAACTGAACGGTAATCTTGCCGTCAAGGTGTCCGCCGGCTTCCGCCAAAGCAGCGGTATCAACGCCGGGTCCCAGATTGATGACCTTGATGCCCTTTTCGTTGCACTTCACGATGCCGGGGATAAGGTTGGTGCCATCAATGGGAGAAACGATGATAACATCGTAATCCATATCAGCCATGGTCATCAGAACATCAAGCTGGCTCTGAGTGTCGCCCTCGGTGGTGCCGGTCTGGACATCGATGGAAACGCCCAGCTTTTCAGCGGCTGCTTCGTAGCAGTTCTTCATATTCGCCCAGAACTGATTGGACATGGAGATGATGACGGCGCCGATCTTTTCTCCGTTGGGAGTGGGGGTCTCACCCAGCTGCTCCGCCATTGCGGCATCGAAGGCTGCGTACAGCTCGTCTACCACAGTGGTATCCACAGTGGGATCGGGCGTGGGTTCTGGATCGGGGGTAGGCTGCGGATCATTGCCGCAGGCGACCAGTGCCAGCAGCATCATTGCCGCCAGCAGCAGAGCTACTAACTTCTTCATTTTCTTTTTTTCCTCCATTTTCATTTGGTTTTTATCTACAAGAGAGTGGATCTCTTATAAACCTTAGTGTAATTTGCGACGGCGCTCCCTCAGCTCCGCCGAGATAACGGCACAGAGCAGAATGGCGCCGGTGATAAACTGCTGATACTGAGAGGAGACGCTCATCAACGTCAGTCCGTTTCGGATCTCGCCCAGCAGCAGCACTGCCACCGCTGTGCCGGCAAGCGCCGCACTGCCGCCATGCAGCGGCGTCCCACCCATGATAACCGCTGTAATAGCGTCCATCTCCATATTAAGACCGGCATTCGGCTCAGCGGAATTAAGCCGAGCGGAGATAATGATACCAGCCAGCGACGCCAAAAAGCCCATAACCGCAAAGGTGCTGACCCGCCAAAAGCCGGTACGCACACCACAGCGCCGCAGTGCCAGCGGATTGCCGCCCAGCGTAGTGATGTAGTGTCCCCAACGCATGCGGTAGAGGAGCGGGAAAGAGATGAGCAGCACTAAAAGTGCCATGTAGACACCGCTTTCCATCTGAAAAATATCTCCGCAGCCAAAGCTGCGATAAGCAGCAGGCAGCTTGCTGATCGGGATACCGAGGGTAATAATAAGTGCCAAACCCCGATACAGAAATGAAGTGCCCAATGTAATAATAAATGAATTGATTCCGGTATAATGAACCAGCAGCCCGTTTGTGATTCCCAGCAGTGTACCGAAAAGCAGCCCCGAAAGGACTGCCGTCCAAACGGGTGTATTTCCCTTGAGGAGCAAAGCTGTGATAATAGCGGAAAGAGAAAGCATGGAGCCGACCGAAAGATCAATGCCTCCGGCGGCGATGATGAATGTCATACCGACCGCCAGCAGCAGCCGGAACGAATTTGCTTCCAGAATATTGACCAGATTTCTGACTGTGAAGAATCTGCCGGTGCGTATGCTGAGGAACACTCCAAGCAGCAGGCAGAAGCCGATAAGCAGACACAGGGCAGCATTCCGGCGAAAAAAGCGTTTCATGCAGTTGCCCCCCGTTCCCGTTCCAAAATGAGCCGATGCAGCTCCTCCGGAGACGAATCCTTTGCCATGATATCAGCGATGCAGCGGCCGGCACGCATGACGAAAATCCGATCGGCAATATCGAACACCTGATAGATGTCGTGGCTCACAATAAGCAGCGTATGCCCCTCCGCACGCAGTCTCCGTAGCAGTTCCATCGTTTGATATGCTTCCCGAATTCCCATCGCTGCGGTGGGTTCATCTAAAAGCAGCAGGCGTCCGGACTGCAGCATGGCACGCGCAATGGCAACGCCCTGCCGCTGTCCGCCGGAAAGTATCCGCACCGGCTCGGTCAGGTCGGGAATGTTGATCTCCAGCCTTTGGAGCAATCCGGCTGCCTCCCTTTCCATGCGGCGACGATCCAGAAAAGGTCCCCGCATCAGCTCGTGCCCGAGAAAAATATTCTCATAACTGTTTTTACAGTCATCAAGGGAAAGCTCCTGGTAAACGGTGCGGATACCCATTTGAAGTGCCTGCGGAATGGTAAGGCAGGGATATTCCCTTCCCTCCACCGTGATGGTGCCGCAATCCGGAGAAAGATTACCGGAGAGCAGCTTGATGAGGGTGGACTTTCCAGAGCCGTTATCCCCTACGATTGCCGTAACCATTCCCCGCTCGATCGAGAGAGAAACATCGGACAAAGCAGTAATGGCGCCAAATGATTTGCCAATTCCGTTTACCGAAACAATTTTGTCCGCCATTGCCGCACCTCCATTCGCCAAAAAACGAAATTAGATATATCCTATCATTATCTTCGTTATTCGTCAATGTGACGAACGCATTTTTCGCAGATTTCGTCCGGCGTTTTGCAATGTCGAATTTTTCTTTTGCAGCGTATACAGAAAAGCCGCAGCTCATACCGCGGCTTTCTATATTTTTACTCTCCTGCCAGCATATATTTTCCTCGGAAAAAGCGGTATATCTGATCAAACGCTTCACCGCTGTCGCGAATGCTTTGCAGCACCTCATGACGGCGAAGGCTACGATCAATCCCCTCGATCATGCAGCAGGCGATATTGGAGCAATGATCGCTGACCCGTTCAAGATCATTCAAAAGATCGGACCAGATGAAGCCTGCTTCAATTCCACAGGTTCCCTGCTGCATACGGCGGATATGGCGCGTGCGAAGTTCCTCTTTAAGATCATCAATAACCTGCTCCAACGGCTCCACCTTTTCGGCAGCGGAAAGATTACCGGAAACATAGGCATCATAAGCAAGGGCGGTAACCTCACGAACTGCGTCTGCTATTACCGCATATTCTTCCTGTGCTGCGGGAGAAAAGGTAATTCCCTTTCGCCGCATTTCCTCCGCTGCTTCCAGAACATTGACGCTGTGGTCTGCTATGCGTTCAAAATCCCCTATAAGCCGCAGGTACTCCGCTGCAAGGGCGCTGTCGTTTTCTCCGATCTTGCGTGCGCTGAGCTTTACCAAATAGCTGCCGATGATGTCCTCATAATGATCGGTCTTTGCTTCATCTTCCCGAATATGACAGCTGTACTTTTCCGGATTTTCCCCCACGCAAAGGAGGCTTTCCCGCAGCGCCTCCAAAGAATAGCTTGCCATGTCCGTAATAAGGGTATGGCAGTGCTCCAGTGCTAGGGTCGGCGTTGCCAGCAGACGCTCGTCCAGTTCCGCCTCCCGCTGCGGTTCTTTGTCCTCCGGCACCAGACGGAGTACCAGCTTTTCCAAAAGTCCGCCCATGGGCAGCAGAACTGCCGTACAGAGCACATTAAAAATCGAGTGCGCCACTGCTATCCCCCATTCGGTTGCCGCCTGTCCCAACAGCACCGGTGCAGAGACTGCACAAATTACATAATAAAGAATGATGCCAACCGTGGCGCCGATCACATTGAAGCTGAGGTGTACCAGCGCAGCCCGACGTGCATTTTTATTGGTTCCGATGGAGGAAAGCAACGCAGTAACGCAGGTGCCGATGTTCTGTCCCATGATAATGGGGATCGCCGCCCCGTAAGTGACCTGTCCTGTGCTTGCCAGTGCCTGCAGAATTCCGACCGACGCCGAGCTGGACTGAATGATGCCGGTGAGTACCGCACCCGCGAGAACCCCGAGAATAGGATTAGTGAAAAGCAAAAACAATCGGCTGAATTCCGGAACCTCCCGCAGCACGGAAACAGCAGAAGACATTGCTTCCATACCATACATGAGGGTGGCAAAGCCCAGCAAAATAGTGCCGGTATCCTTCTTTTTATCCTCCTTACAGAACATATAAAAAATGATACCGATGAGCGCAAGAGCCGGTGTAAAGGAGGTCGGCTTAAAAAGATTCACCAAAAAACTGGTTCCTTCAATCCCTGAAAGACTGAGGATCCACGCTGTGACCGTGGTTCCGATATTGGCGCCCATGATAACGCCGATGGACTGCCGCAGCGTCATCAACCCCGAGTTAACAAAGCCTACCACCATGACGGTGGTGGCAGAGGAGCTTTGGATTACAGCAGTAACGCCAAGTCCTGCCAAAAGCCCCTTCAAGCGACTTTTGGTCATCTTCTCCAGTAATGAGCTTAACCCGCTGCCTGCCCGTCGCTCCAATGCCTGTCCCATCAAGCTCATTCCGAACAGAAAAAGGCACAGTCCGCCAATCAGGTTCAATGCGTTAAAAATAGTCATTTTACAATTCCTTTCCCTTCTCCTCCTGATATATTAAGAATAGTAAAGAAAGGTCAAAACCATTATCAAGGATTTGTAAAATCAATGTAAAGTTGCGGTAAAAGGAGAAGAGCCGCACGAAGCGACTCCCCTTTGGCTTAACTATTGAAAAAGCATCAAATAAGCTGCTGCTCGTTGATCATCAGCTTAAACTGAAGCCCGAGTGTTTCTGCCGCCTTGCGGCACAGCAGCATACGCTGCATAAAGATCTCGAAATAATCCATCACCGAGCTGAAATGAGTATCGACCGTCAGTTTGAGTTTGATAAGAGTGTGCGCCTCGTTGATCTTCAATTCCGCCTTGGTGACAGAATAATTAACGCGGTCGTGAATATCAAAGGTGGCAGGATCGGTATTGTGGACGCGATTGCGCCGCACATCACTTTTATCTGCCAGAATAAGCGCTGCTGCAACCGGACTAACCGGCACTCCGGTGCCCTCGTCATGGTTGCCGATCGCAGAAACGATCATAGCAATTTCCTCGGGATCGAACCTGAGATGATCGAGAATACGGAATGCCATAATCGCTCCGCTTTGGCTGTGATCGACACGGTTGATGAGATTTCCGATATCATGCAGGTAGCCTGCGATCTTCGCCAGCTCAACGGTACGCTCCGGATAGCCCAGCGTCTGCAGGATATATCCCGCCTTTTCTGCCACCAGCGTAACATGGGCAAAGCTATGCTCGGTAAAGCCCAGCGCCGCCAGTGCGGCATCTGCCTGCCGGATATAGGTATTGACGGCTTCGTCGTGCCGGATCTCTTCGTAAGTCAAGTGATCACTCCTCTGTTTTTGGAAATACTACGGTAAATGTGGTTCCTTTACCGGTCACACTGTCCATTTGGATCTTTGCGTGGTGGATCATTGCCGCGTGCTTAACGATGGATAGCCCCAATCCGGTGCCGCCAACCTCCTTGGAGCGGCTTTTATCCACCCGATAAAACCGTTCAAAAATCCGCTCCCGACTTTCCTCCGGTATGCCGATTCCGGTATCGGCGACCGTTATGCGAATATCCTCGGGATAATTACTTACCTGCACCTTTACGCTGCCGCCTGTGCGATTATATTTGATTGCATTATCGCAAAGATTGAAGATCATGCTGTAAAGCACCGGCGGAATACCATCCACCACAGCAGATTCTCCCCGCAAAGTAAGGGTCACGTCCGCCTCGGCTGCTTCTGACTGCAGGCTGTCCACTGCATTTTCCGCAATACGGTACAGGTCCACCGACTGTCGCTGCATACCGGCTGCGCCGCCATCTAATCGGGTCAAATTGATAATGTCCTCCACCAAAGCAGTAAGGCGCAGCGCCTCCTGCCGGATCTTATGGGCGAAAGGTCGGATATCCTGCTGCTTCACCAAACCGTTTTCCATCAACTCGGCATACCCGGAAATCGCATGCAGCGGAGTTTTCAACTCATGGGAAACATTTGCGGTGAACTCCTGCCGGATCTGTGAATTCTTTTCGAGCTTTTCCTGATCCTGACGGATCTGTGCCTGCTGCAGTGCCATACGACGCAGCAGCGGTTCAATCTCTGAATATTCCTCCTGCCCCACATATTTTTGCGGCTCATCAAGGTTGAGCGCATTGATCGGCTCTACAATGACATCGGACAAGCGCGCGGCAAGGATAAAGGAAAGCGCCAGCGCCAGCAGAAGAATCACACAGATAGGCTGTGCAAATCCCACCAACAGCACCCAGATCGAATGCTGCTGCGCGGAAAGTCGGATCACCGTTCCGTCGGGAAGCAATCGGGCACAGTACAAACTGCGGCTGGCAAGGGTATCTGAGTAGCGGCTGCTTTCACCGGTTCCGCTTTCCAAAGCCTGCTGTACCTCCTCACGCGCCAGATGGTTTTCCATCTGTTCTGCATCGTTTTCATTATCATATAGTACGGTCCCGTCCGCTGCAATCCATGTGATTCGATAATCCTCGGTATTAAGGCTTGTAAAAAAGTTCTTGCCGTTCATTGTCACGCCCTGCGCAACTATTTCGGTGCCCATGCGCAGTTGGTTCTGCTGCACATTTGTAAAATAGCTGTACAGCACGCCCATCACAAGCACCAGCGAAAGCACCAATACCACCAATGCAGCCAACCAAATAGATCGGAATATTTTTTTACTCATGGGGCGCCTCCAGTTTGTAGCCGACCCCGCGCACCGTTTGCAGAATGTCCCCAGCAGGTCCCAGCTTGGTGCGAAGGGTACCGATGTGAACATCGACGGTTCTGGTTTCTCCGTAATAATCAGCTCCCCACACAGCGGAAAGCAGGCGGTCACGGGTAAAGACCAGCCCCGGGTTTTCCATAAAGAGTCTTAACAGATCGTATTCCTTAAGGGTAAGAGTCACGGGAGAGCCATCTACCTCAACGGCATGACGCGCTTCATCTAACAGAATGCCGCCCTGCCGCAGCACGGTAGGCTCTGCCCTATGACCTGTGCGGCGCAGTACCGCACGAATACGGGAAACCATTTCCATCATACCAAATGGCTTGGTAAGATAATCATCTGCGCCGAGATCCAAACCGATGACGCGATCATACTCTGTACCCTTGGCAGTCGCCATGATTACAGGGATATCTGCGGTAGCAGGCACTGCGCGCAGTTTTTTTAGAATGGAAATACCGTCCTCACCCGGCAGCATAATATCCAGCATTACAAGTTCCGGCGTTTCCTTTCGCATCGCATGCCAGAATTCTTCTCCATCGGCACAGCCTACAGCAGAAAAGCCCGCCGCCTGCAAAGCATATACCATCAGATCGCGAATGTTGCCGTCATCTTCCACACAATAGATCATGGCGCTTCCTCCTCTATCTGTTATCTTTATTGTATCATAGTTTTTCATTGTATGAAACAACATCTTTACAATGTAAAGTTCTTGTAAAATTTCTTTGTAAAGTGTCGGAAAGGGGCGGTTTGACGCGATTTTTGTTTTTGCGGCAGCACCGGTATATTTTCGCAAAATCAGCAAAAACTATCCGCACAGCAAATTACAGGAGAGGAAGTTAGAATAGATATGAAAGCTACCGGCATAGTTCGACGCATAGACGATTAGGTTATAATAGGAGCAAGGTCAGAAAGCCTTGAAAACACTGGTGTTTCGCTGATTTTGTCCAACTTTCACGAGCAAAAAGTGAGCAAAGCTCTTTGACTGCGGTAAGCTGCAACCGCAACCGTGAAAGGAGGCAGCAGCATAAAACTGAATATCATCGGGAAGCCCCGGTATTGCACTGCGCATAGCAGAACAATACCGGGGCTTTTCTTGTTTCATTCTGAAAATGGAGGTCGTACAAAATGAATGCACCCGATAAAGCCGTGGCGTTTGAAGCTCTGATGAAAGACACTCCCGGCTTTGATCACTATGACAGCGGCTACGATGGAATCCTTCCTGAATGCCGGAATTGCCGTTTCCATCGTCCCCTATGGAAATATCAGTCCTGCGTATTCGAGGAATGCCCATATTGCATTACCAAGCAGTCCACAAAGAAGGTGATGTCCAATGAGAGGTAAAACCGGCGCAGATCGTGAGATCAGCGTCAACACCTATACCGGTGGCTTCACCACCATGCTTAACCACCACCTGAGAAACAGGAATCTTTCTCTCAAGGCAGTAGGTCTTCTCTCAAAGATGCTCAGTCTTCCTCCCGATTGGGACTATTCCATCCGTGGACTTGCAATGCTGAATACAGACGGCATTGACGGTATCAGAACGGCTATGAAAGAGCTGGAAGACGAAGGATATGTTGTTCGTGTTCAATCCAGAGACGAGCGCGGGAGAATGTCCCGCAACAAATACACGGTTTACGCACTGCCGCAGAAGGAAAAGCCGTCACCGGATTTACCGTCATCGGAAAACCCGACAACGGTTAAGCCGCCACCGGATGAACCGATGACGGAAAAGCCCACGCAAATAAATACTAATCAAGTAATCCCTAAAAAAAGAAAGGACTCACTTAGTAAATATCAATCTATCAATCCTGATGGGATGGATGCGATGGATGAAAGAGAGCGTTATGAAGAAATTATTCGTGAAAACTTGGAGGTAGATATTTTATCTCAGGACAGCCGGTATGACATTGACCGCGTGAATGAAATTATCGAAGTCATGCTGGATGCCATCTGTTCTACAAGTCCAACGCTCCGTGTCAACAATGCAGATATGCCGAAGGAGGTAGTCAAATCTCGTCTCTTGAAGCTGAACAGCAGCCATATTGATTATGTCTTCGACGCAATGCGGAAAAGTCCATCGGATATTCGGAACATCAGAGCCTATATGCTGACGGCACTCTATAACGCACCGGCTACGATAGACAATTACTATTCCGCCCTCGTCAACCATGATTTCTACGGGCAGGACAGATTGGCAGGGTCAAAGAAGTACAAGACCTACGATTATAGCCTTTGTGAAGACACTCTTTAATGGCGTCAATTTGAGCAATGCTCGGAAAGGAGGACAGTGTAAATGAAAATCATCTATCGCCGGATTGTGCCGCCTTAGCTTCGGCAGCAGTCCCCATAATCATTCCAACGAAAGGAGGTAAACGCCGCAATGCAGGATGAAGTCAACACCAAAGTTGTTGCAATCATGATCAAGGGCGGCA
>ERZ779852.25-NODE-25-length-145642-cov-8.454780_pt1 | contig 145642 bp, 99 predicted proteins | sample MGYA00511559_ERZ779852 | MGnify/ENA primary metagenome ERZ779852 (study PRJEB29588, sample SAMEA2157977) | human gut metagenome | biome: human gut; feature: human-associated habitat; material: faeces | place: Denmark | collected 2008/2010 ...
CGGCATCCTTATTGGCACGCTTTATGGAACTATAAACCTTCTCACCATAAGAAGCTGCCATTTCATAGCGGGCAGGATTTCCCTTCTCCGGGAAAGGTATGTCCATCTCATTGAAACTGTCTACCAGGTAATAGTCACATTTACCGAACTCTTTCTCCCATTCCTTGATGAACGCCTCAGAAATCTTTGCGAACAAAGGCTCTGTGGGAGAAATCATCCAATTATGGAATGCACCTCCCCAATGGGTTTCAACAATATGAAGATCCGGATAGATCCGCTTGAATGCTTCCGGTATGAAACCGGGGAAGCCCGGACAAATCGGCTTCATGCCCAAAGCACGCATCCGGTCGAGGATCTTATGCTGAAGAGCCAGCTGACCGGCATGCCAGTCCGGATTCAAAGGGCCGTCTATCCCGCTCACATTACCCATACGCATCCAGGGCAGGTGTGCCGGACCGACAAAATAACTGTTTATCTCCTCTTCCGTCAGTCCCATCTTTTGCCAGACACGGGCAAGAATGGCTTCATAGCCAACCAGGGCCAGCGGCATATTGATGCCATGAAGAGCCATCCAGTCGATTTCCTGTTCCCAGCGTGCCCAATCCCAATAAGGCATCGTGTAGCCATAAGTACAGACATTAAAATAATAATGATTCCGGAAAGGAGACTCTACCCTGACGGAAGAAGCAGCAGGCAATTCTTCCGGAAGACGGATATTATTGCCGCTCCAGGTATACATGCCCAGACGGTGAGTCTTGACATAATCATAGAATCCCCGGCAAAGAGATACATTGTCCGATCCTTTCAAATGCAAAACTCCATCCTTTACGGAATATTCATAATACATGTTTCCGGCTCCCTTCTTCAATTCCAGCTTCACCGGAACAGAAGACTGCTTACTTACACGCTGGAGCACACGAAAAGCCTCATCAGTCTTTCGGGCTGTAGCCGTAAATATATTGATAAGACAAAACAAAACAAGCCATCTATTCATACGTATCAGCATTAAAAAAGCAGCCGGGAAATTAAATATCCAGGCTGCTTTAGATCAAAATCCTATTTATTTGTTAAATTCAACAATTTCTATAGTCCAATCCTTTTTATTTCCATTTGCAGCCTGAACTACATAACGATTTAACTTACTCCAATCTGCAGGTACACCTAATTGAGAAGAATCTCCAACAGGGCTCATACGAGCTGCAGTAGAAATAGAAACCGCTACAACCAGGTTAGAGGTTGACAGATTGCCCAGTTCTCCTGCGGGAAATTCACTTGGGACTGAAACTTTTATCTTTACACTGCCAGATTCACTATCAATATCTGCATCAAAAGTCAAATCAACTTCTTTCACCAGATATTCACCGGAAGCTGGTGACTTTTCATCTGTCATATACCGATAACGCACTGCGCTGACAGAAGTAATTTCTGCATCTTCATACTCTGGCAGATCTTCAAGACCACCTTTTAAACATGACGAAAACAGTAAAGCCGAAAAAACTAAAGTCAAACAATATAATATCTTTTTCATAAATAAAAATTTAATTACCATCCTTCATTTTGTTTATCAATAATTCCCGCTGCTGTACGCGTGTCAATTTGTCCTTGCGGTATAGGGAACAAATAGCGTTTTGTTGTAAACTTACGGTTCCAGCTATTAAGCAATGTCAACTGACCAATGCAGGCAGATTTTCTATCACTTGATATTGAAATCTTATAAACAGGGGCATTCAGATCTTTAATGACATCTCCAGCATTACGTCCATAATTACTGTAAGAACCATATTTACCCCATCTCAAATAACTGAAATAGATATCAGCCTCTTCATAAGCCATTTCAACACGTCTTTCACGAATATAGTCTTTCCAGGCTTCTTCAAGTGTGGATGCCTGAGAAGCAGGAAGGCCTCCATGCTTAACACGTGTTGCATTCAATGCTGTAACGGCATTGGCTACATCCCCTTTCAGCAAATATGCTTCTGCAAGATTCATATACATTTCACCCAAACGAGCTATCACATAATGGAAATTAATCTTGTTAGAAACATAAACTCTCGGATCAACCAATACGGTATACTTACGCCAGTAATAACCAGTCGTTGTCGTATACCAGCCACCATCTTCCTTAGAACGTATACCCTGAGATGCACTACCTCCCATATTTGTCTCTATATATTCTTTCTGCCATTCCGTCTTGTCACGAACAATTGTAGCATCCATTCGTTTATCACGGTTAGAATACATCAGATCACTGATATCGCGTGTACATCCATCTTTAACTTTCAGATTATACGTAAACAGCGGATAATCTTCACGGCCTGTTATAAGGTCTACGGCTGTAGGTATATGTCTTTTTTCACCGTCAAATCGAGTAAAAGTTTCTATTGAACCCTCGCTCAATCCTGAAGTACTGAGAAAATCTACGTTGTCAAGTATCTGAGAAGATTCATACCACGACTTTGCTTCCCCTGTTTTTTCATCAATGACTAGATACTGATCAACAAGATCCTGAGTCGGCCAATATGATCCCCATCCGTCAAATGTTTTCTTTTCATCAAAAGTAGTAGTTCCATCGGCGCTACCCTTTTGAAGTTCATCAATAGGAAGATTAGGCATAACATTTATCATCTCATTAAAACTTCCCACTGTAGCATCTTTATCCAGATAATAACGTCCCATAATTATTTCAGGATCCTCTGGAGACTCATCATTAAACATTCCTCCATAATTCTCAGTCAGAGTATATTTTCCTGAATTAATGACATCATTGGCAGAAGAAATAGCCAAATCCAAATACTGCTCGTTTTTTGTATAAGCATAAGCTTGCAAAGCAGCACGGCTTCTCAAGGCTAAAGCTACATATTTATTGGCACGTCCACTTTCAGAAGTTTCCGGCAATCCCTCAACAGCTTTATTCAAATCATCCAGAACCAGTTCGTAACTCTTATCGACACTCTCTGTCAATGGAGTCTGAAAAGCTTCCGTATCATCCACAGAAAGAACTCGTGTAATAGGCACAAAGCGTCCCATCTTTCGGGTCATATCGAAATATAATACTCCTCTCAAGAAATGACCTTCAGCTATCAACTGCTTTTTCTGCTCTTCAGATAAATTGGAGCTTGCAACTTTCTCCAGAATCATATTACAGCTACGTTGCTCACCAAAACGTCCAAAACCATAATCTGAATACGCATCAATACCTGTTTCAGTAGCTACAGTATTTATAGAGTTACCAACCTGATCACAATATGCACCATTAGGAGTCAATACTTCCCAGGCAGCAGAATTTCCGGAAAAATTTGCTATGGTGTTATTATATGTCTGTATAACAAAAGCCTCAGCCGTTTCATAGCTTCCCCATACCAAATCTTCACTATAGCTTTCGAATGGCTTTGTATCCATTACATCACATGATGACAATACTCCAGAAAAAGCAATGCCCATGCAAAAAAGACCTGTATATATATTGTTTTTCATTATATTACGCTTTAAAATCCTAAATTCAAACTAACTGCAAAAATTCTCTCATTGGGATATCCGTAATGCTCAACAGATGCATTTTCCGGGTCAAGACCATATTTTGTTGCCTCAGATATAGTAAATAAGTTCTGACCGGAAATGGCCAATGATGCTTTCGACAACCAATTTACATCCTTCAACAACGAGTGTTTAAAGTCATATCCAAATGAAAAATCTTTCATACGAAGGTAAGCACCGTTTATCAGCCAGAAACTACTTGAAACATAATTATTGTTTCCATTAAGACCTGCGCTTGACATCAAACGGGGATATTTTGCATCCGTATTATCCGGTGTCCAGAAGTCGGTATGATAATCATAAATAACAGGTAATTCACCTGCTTGACCACCATTCATCTGAGCTGTACCGGTCAAATACATATCAAATCTGGTAGCTCCCTGGAACAAAGCTGACAGGAAGAATCCTTCGTACTGTAATTTAATATTAATACCATAGTTACCTCTCGGGAAACTGCTTTTTCCAGTACGTACCATATCTGAGTCGTCAATCTTACCATCACCATTGAAGTCCGAATATTTCAAGTCTCCAGCAGTCAGATCATAAGAGCCTAAACGCTTGACACTGTTATAAACATCCTGTGCATCTTTATAGAAACCTAAACATTCATATAAGTTTCCATAATATCCGGTTTGCTGAGTAGCACGTTTGTAGGGATTCATCAAATCACTTACTGATTCAGACGGATTGTTTGCCCACAACTGATCAAACTTAGTAAAGTTAGCAGAGATGTCATAAGAGAATTTACCAATATTATCTCTCCAGCCCAAAGTAAAGTCAAAACCAGCTCTTCTATGTTCACCGTCTGTTGAAACTCTCGGCAAGGACATACCCAGAGGCGCTGTATAACCTACATCAACCTGACTTGGAGCATATAAGAATCCTTTTGTCTTGTAATAGAAATAGTCGATAGAACCATATAATCTATTTTTTAAAGAAGAGAAATCAATACCCATATCAAACTGATCTGTTGTAAACCACGTTATATCAGGAGAAGGAATATCTCCTTCTGAGAAACCTGGTACATAAGCACCGTTTAAGACCCAGGCTTTATTATTCAGGTTGTAAGAGCTCATATATTCAAATCGTCCTATAGCAAAAGGATCTCCCCAGTTATCCAGACCAACCTGTCCATAAGATGCACGCAATTTCAACTGGTTGAAAACATCTTTCTCAACCAAATCTTCCATGAAAGCTTCGTCAGCAATACTCCATCCTACCGAACCAGAGTAAAAAGTTCCCCAGCGCCGGTTTTTCGGAAAATTATCAGAACCGTCATAACGGATACTTCCTTCAACAAAGTATTTATTATTGTAATTATACTTTATTTGTCCGATAAAGCCTGCACGTCCGTTTTCGCTTTCACTACCACCATTTTTCTGTGTGCTTTCCGGACCCGGATTAATTTGATCTATCGGGAAATCATAGTTTTCACGTTGAACCCAATATGTACTTGCAAAGCCATAAGTTGCTTCATAACCTCCTAACAACGAGATAGAATGTTTACCGAATGTCTTGTCATAGTTAGCAAAGAACTGAAGTGTATATGTATGTCCATAATTCGTTGAATTATAAAACAATGGTTTTGCACTATATATCGGCTCTTCTGAATCATAATTATATTTTGCAGAATCTTTTCTCCACTTTTTATTAGCTACCATTGCATATCTGTAGTTTCCTGCAGCACGCAATTTCAATCCGTCAACCCAGGGTACAGCCCATTCAAATTGCAAATTACCATTAATCAGTTTTCTGTCTTCATTATTATATCCTGCATCATCTGCAATTTCTGCAACAGGGTTATCATTTACATTATAGGGTAAGCCATACTTATTGACACCAGGGATCAGAGGTGATTTATTTTGAATATGACTGAAAACATAATAAGGACCATCGCTGGTGGAAGTATACGGATGCGTTGTTTTCTTGATATATCCATCCAGAGTCGTAGTTACTTTCAGACCGATAGTCTTTATTAAAGAACTCTGACTGAGGCGGAAATTGGTACGCTGCATATTATAACTGTTGTTTTCATACAATGATCCCTGATTTATATGACCAAGACTCATATAATAGTTATTAATATCCGTACCGCCAGTCATTGTTACCTGATGTTTGGACTGCGGAGCAAATTCACGCAAAACCAGGTCTCTCCAGTTCGTATTATTATTCTGAATAGGATCCGATCCGTCTTTCATCTTTTGAATGCGGTCTTCACTAAACGCATCAGGAAGCCCGTCATTGCGTTTGGCGATATTGGCATATTCAGCACGAGTCCATGAATCCAAAGGTTCAGCCCAGTTGGCCGGTTGTGCTATACTATAGTTGAATGAATAATCAATACGTGGTTTGCCTTCCTTACCCTTTTTGGTCGTAACCTGAATAATACCATCTGCTGCACGCGAACCATACACTGCAGTTGCCGATGCATCCTTCAAAACAGACAAAGCTTCAATATCATCAGGAGACAAGAGTACAAAGTCATCATAATTTCTGATAACACCATCAATAACAACCAGAGGAGTTCCTCCACCACGAATACTGATAGTAGGTGTCTTGTCAATACCACCACCTGCACCCTGAACAATCAGACCGGCAGCTCTACCAGCCATACCCTGGGTAATATTGGAAACAGGCAAATCTCCTATTTCTTCAGTCTTAACAGAAGAAACAGATGCGACCATCGCTCTTTTGGTTGTAGAACCATATCCGACAACAACGACTTCATCAAGAATTTCAGAATCTTCCTTCAGAACTACCGCGATATCAGTTTTACCTTTAAATGAGACATTTTGAGTTTTATAACCAATATAGGAAATCTCCAGAATCGAAACATCTGAATTGACATCCAATGCAAACTTACCATCCAGATCCGTAATTGTTCCTACGGTTGTACCCTTGACTCTGATATTCGCTCCGATTATAGGCATTCCCTGCTCATCACTTACAATACCTGTAATTTTCTTTGTAACAGACTGCTGGGCAACATCTGCTTTATCAGAATGGATAACAACCTGCTTATCACCCTTTATTGTATAAGCTATACCAGCCTGACTACAAATTGTATTCAGTACCTCATCAATCGGCTGGTCTTTCACATTGATATTAACTTTCTTAGACAGTCCAGACAAATTATTGTCATAAAAGAAACGATACTCTGACTGCTTCTCAATCTGATGAATCACAGATTTAACAGAACTGCCGTTTACGTTTAGCGTTATTTGTGAGTAAGAATTAAGGCTTGCAGCAAGCATAATGCTCAATAAGCAAGACTTTGATAAATAATGCTTGAAATTACTTACATTTTTCATGCTTTTTGAATGTGTTTTCATTAGTTATACGTAATTTTACAAGCAAAATCAGTTTATATAAAAGAAAAGAAACCGCCAAGTAATCCAATCTTTTATTTATCTGATTTTACTAAATCTCTTTACTTACGATGAGGATGTGTCAGAACGGATACATCCTCATTCTTTTTAAGGTCCTTCCTGTGCTTTCATTTCTCAATAAGATTAATAATTTAAATCATTTTTGTTTATCTAGTATTATTGAATCATTTACTACCTCATAAACTACCGGAGAAGTCAGGCTAATAATCTCCAGCACATTTATAAGACTATTATTTTTAATGACTCCCGAAAAATTATATTCTTTAATTTCGTCAGAATCAAACTTTATTTCCATATTGTACATACGGCTCAGCTCCTTTGCTATTTCTTCCAGGGTTGCTCCATTAAAAGCAAATTCACCTTTTGTCCAGCTATTGGAGTATTTTGCATTTTCCACTTCAATCACACTCAGTCCATTACTGCTTTTGCCAAAACAGGCTTGTTGATTGGGCAACAGAATAGCCTCTTGTCCGGGAGTGGAAATTTTCACCTTTCCTTCCAGCAAAGTTGTAGTTATTTCATCTTCGTTCGGATAAGACTGTACATTAAAGGCAGTACCTAGCGCCTCAACATCCATAAGTCCGGTACTTACCAGAAAACGGTGTTCCTTATCCTTGGCAACCTCAAAATACGCTTCACCTGTCAATCTTATCTTACGTTCTTTTACACCGTAAGTATTATCATATTCCAGCTTTGAATCTGAATTCAGCCATACTTTTGTACCATCCGGCAATACCAGATTACTCCGCTGTCCTTTATCTGCATAAACTACAAAGTTTTTCACATCACTTTCGGAGGAATAAAAATAATAAGCAGAAAATACAGAAACGACCATTGTAACCAATATCGCAGCTGCATACTTCATTACATTCATCCATACAATCTTTCTACCTGCAGCCGATTGATTTTCTGTTTCATGCTGACAAATATTCTGTTTTATATTCATCAACATCTTATATTGCAATTCAGCAGAGACACCGGTATCCGGTGTTTCTTTCCATCGCTTTTCATAGAACGCAGAAATAGTACTGCGAGCATCACCATCATGCTGTATCCAATCAAGCAATGCCTTTTCTTCTTCAGGAGTTGTCAGCCCCTGCATATATTTTTCCAACAATTCAATATAGTCCATTTTATCCTCCTTCTGTATTGTATATCCTTTAAAGCTTCAAATCACTTACAAGCTATTAAAAGAAAATAAGTATTTAACGTTAATTAATAATTAAAAAGCATGCTCAACCAAGCATGCTTAATTACTTTGAATGATAAATAGTAAGATTAAAAGTCCTAATCCTTCATCTGAAAGAAGTTTCCGCTTCAAAAAACAAGTAGCTCTATACAATTGAGTTTCAACGGTTCTTTCTGAAATAGACAAACGCAAAGCTATTTCTTTGTTTGACAACCTCTCAAACCGGCTTAATTTAAAGATCTCCCGACGTGCAGGAGGCAATTCCTCTACAAGACTGCGACAAAGTTCTTCTGTAAAATGATAATCCAATGTCTGTATGGTACTCATATCGAGAACATCCTCCTCTTCCTGCAGTTGCCTGAGTGATTGTTCAGACAACAGTTTCTGCTCAGTTTCCTTATAGACCATGTTTCGGGCTATTGTGAAGAGATAGGCATTAAAATTCTGCTCCGGATTTATTTCGTGACGCTTTTCCCATATTTTCAAAAATACATTCTGAGTTATATCCTGAGCTATTTTAGGCGAGTACAACAACGAATTTGCAAAATTGTAGACATGGGCATTGTATTTCCAATATATAAATTCGAAAGCCTTTTCATCATCATTTGACAAGCGAAGCAATATATTTTTAGGTACCATATTATCCATGTTGCAATACTTTAAGCAGCCATTTCATTTTTTATTTAGCTTTATCTATGAGTTCAATATAAATGCATCTTTCCTGCAAATAAAATCTCATAAGACTTCATAAAATCCGATTTTTGAAAAATAATCCTATTATAAGAGTTACATAGTAAAAAAATATATAAAACACAACGGAAGCAAAGATATAAAATTAATTAATTTGTTCAAGACAACATTTCTGTAAAATTTTACAGGAACTAAAAATTTAATCTCTTTCAATTCCAGGAGCACATTAATCGCTTTTTCCAATAAACCACTAAACCTTCATACCCATATACCAACCGATTACAAAAAAGTTGAAGCTGATCGAATATACATTATTTAAAAAGCAAAGCCCCCTCAAAGTCATTTTTGAGAGGGCTTTATAATAAAAACAGATTACTTACTGCATCAAACTCCGATCTGCGATTTCAGGAGAATGTCACCCCACCAGATATTTAGCATACTTTCCTGTCAGCCTGCGAAGCAGATTGACCAGTCCCCATGAAGCCCCAAAGGCTATCAGGGCAGCAACCGGAATCTGAACCGCTACCGGTATGTGACACATACGGGCCAGCAGGACACACGGGCCGGTGAAAAAGTAATGGATCATATACACCCCGAAACCGCATACCGTCAGATTGGCAAGTGTCTGCCGCAAACGTTCATTCCGCACATTCACCTTCTTGGCTATCAGGAAGCAGGGCACTGTCATCATAACCACATTGGGAGAACAGTAATAGAAAAACATCTCAAGCTGTTCTTCGGTATATTCCGGTAATGACGTGATGTAACGGAATCCCAGAAAAGTAATCAGGAAACCTATTACAAAAGAAGGAATTCCCCAGCCAAGGGTCCTGGTCAGACTAAAGTCATGGTGACGGAGATAATGGCCCAGCAAAAGATAACCATTAAAACCGGCAAAGTTATAAAGCATATAAAATTCGTTCCAAGAACAGGCTCCCCACAGATAAGGATTCACAAATTCCCGGTAGTAAGGAACAAACAGCGTCACTCCCCAGGCTGCCAGGAACCAAAGCTTTGCCTTTTCGGAGGCTTTCTCCACCCACGCAGAGAAGACAGGCATATAAAGATACATTCCGATCAACAGATAAATGTACCACATGTGAACATCCAGCAACGAAAAGTTCAACGGTATACGGGATATATAGTCCATCGATACCGACAGAGACTGACGGGCAGCTTCCTCTCCGGAGTATGGGAAGAAATCCAGAATCAGTTCGGGCCTGCATCCCAGCAGACCGGTGATCCAGGGAAACAGATTATAGATGACTGACCAGATCAGAAACGGCCAGAATACCCGGCTGATACGTTTTTTGTAGAAAGCTCCAGTATCACCTTTGACCGGCAACAGCAAAGCTCCCGTAATCATTACAAAAAGCGGAACGCACGGACGAAGAACAGATCCGTAAGCAGCTCCCCAGAACTTGATCTCACTGATATTGGCAGGCGGTTCGCCCGGATAAAAATTGAAAGGATCGGTCGAATGACAGCATACAACCGTAAACATAGCCAGCAGGCGGACAACATCCAGCCACACAATTTGCTTCTTAGCAACAGGATTCAAAGTATTCCCCATAGTAGTATAATTTTAGAAAAAAGGAAATTCCGGGTCACTCTGCAGATTCAGGCAGTATTCCGACCGGAATTTCCTCTTTTAATTCTTATTTGTCTCCGTACATGCGCGCACGCATTTCCTTGATATGATCTGAGGTAATGTATTCATCATACTCCATCATCTTGTCAATGATACCGTTCGGAGTCAGTTCGATGATACGGTTTGCCACAGTTTCAATGAACTCATGGTCATGCGAAGCAAAAAGCACATTTCCCTTGTACGTCTTCAGGTTATTATTGAACGCCTGAATAGATTCCAGGTCCAGATGGTTGGTCGGTGTATCCAGAATCAGACAGTTGGCGTTACGCAACTGCATGCGGGCAATCATACAACGCATCTTTTCACCTCCCGACAACACGCTTACTTTCTTCATCACCTCTTCACCGGAGAACAGCATACGGCCGAGGAAGCCCTTCATCTCTACTTCATTGCCCTGACCATACTGGCTCAGCCAGTCTACCAGATTCAAGTCACAGTTGAAATAATCCGTATTGTCCAGCGGCAGATAAGCTGTAGTAATCGTCACACCCCAGTTGTAATGTCCTGCCTGTGCCTTGCGATGACCGTTGATGATTTCAAACAAAGCTGTCATGGCACGCGGGTCACGGCTCAGGAACACGATCTTGTCTCCCTTTTCAACGTTGAAGTTCACATCGTTGAAGAGCACTGTTCCTTCTTCTGTTTCGGCACGCAGTCCCGATACTTCCAGAATCTGGTTACCCGGTTCACGGTCCATGGTGAAGATGATACCCGGATATTTGCGTGAAGAAGGTTTGATTTCGTCCACATTCAGTTTTTCCAGCATCTTCTTGCGGCTGGTAGTCTGCTTGGACTTAGCCACATTGGCTGAGAAACGGCGGATAAACTCTTCCAGTTCCTTCCGTTTTTCTTCGGCCTTGGCCTTCTGGTTCTGCTGCTGACGCAGAGCAAGCTGACTGGATTCATACCAGAAGCTATAGTTACCGGCAAAGAGGTTCACCTTGCCAAAGTCAATATCTACGGTATGGGTACAAACCGAGTCGAGGAAGTGACGGTCGTGACTTACCACCAGCACGGTATGTTCAAAATTAGAAAGGTATTCCTCAAGCCAGGTCACAGTATCCATATCCAGGTCGTTGGTCGGCTCGTCGAGCAACAGATTGTCCGGATTTCCAAACAAGGCCTGTGCCAGCATCACACGCACCTTTTCCTTACCGCTGAGATCTCCCATCAGCATGCCGTGCTTGTCTTCCTTAATGCCCAGTCCGCTCAACAGAATGGCTGCATCGCTTTCGGCATTCCAGCCTTCCAGCTCTGCAAATTTCTCTTCCAGCTCTGCAGCTTTGATACCGTCTTCATCCGTAAAATCTTCCTTCGCATAAAGCGCATCACGCTGTTTCATGATATCCCAGAGAACCGTGTGTCCCATCAGCACGGTGTCAAGCACCGTATGGGCATCAAACTTAAAGTGGTCCTGACTCAACACGGACAAACGCTCGCCCGGTCCCAGGGTTACGCTTCCCTTGGTAGGATCCAGTTCACCTGAAATAACTTTCAGAAACGTAGACTTACCGGCACCATTGGCACCGATCACTCCATAAATATTTCCGTTGGTGAACTTCATGTTCACATCGTTGTACAACACTCTTTTACCAAACTGAACGGCTACATTCGAAACTGTAATCATTATCTATATACCTTATATTAATATTATCTCTGATTAACAACGTCTGCAAAGATAATACAAAAAAACGAGATACACCTCAAAAGCCGGCATTCATGCCTGGAAAAGAAGCCTGAACACAGGCTGACAAGACGACAAAGCATGAAAAAATAATGTCAGTGTGACAAATATTTCGTATTTTTGCAGCCGTTTTCCATATTAACTCCTATCAGGCACGAAATTTGTAGGAGAAAGAATAAACATTTATCAGCTAATAAAAACATAATTAAGATATGAGTACACAAGAAAACCATAACGTGGAAGAAGAAATGGCAAAACAGGAAGAAACTGTGACCGAAAACGCGGAACAGCAAGCTGCTGCGGAAGCTGCAGAAGAACAGCAGGAGGTTGCAGATCCGGTGATGCAGGAACTGGAAGCTGCCAAAGCAACCATTGAAGAACAGAAAGACAAGTATCTTCGTCTGTCTGCTGAATTTGACAACTACCGTAAACGTACCTTGAAAGAAAAGGCTGAACTGATCAAGAACGGTGGTGAAAAGGCCATCAGTGCCATCCTGCCTATTCTGGACGATCTGGAAAGAGCTTTGCAGAACATGCAAAAGGCTGACGACGTAAAAGCTATGTATGAAGGCATCGACCTGATCTATCAGAAATTCCTGAAAGGACTCTCACAGGAAGGTCTGCAAAAGATGGAACCCGTAGGTGAAGTTTTCGATACGGACTATCACGAAGCCGTTGCCCTGGTACCCGCTCCGAGCGAAGACCAGAAAGGAAAGGTACTTGATTGTGTACAGACCGGTTACAAACTGAATGACAAAGTGATCCGTCACGCAAAAGTAGTAGTAGCACAATAAGAAGATCATGGCAAAGAGAGATTACTACGAAGTGCTTGGGGTAGAAAAGTCTGCCTCAGCCGATGAGATCAAGAAAGCATACCGAAAGAAAGCCATCCAATATCACCCGGACAAGAATCCGGGCGATAAGGAAGCGGAAGAGAAGTTCAAGGAAGCAGCCGAAGCTTATGAAGTGCTGAGCAATCCGGACAAGCGTGCCCGTTACGATCAGTTCGGACATGCCGGAGTGGACGGAGCAGCCGGAGTCGGCGGATTTGGAGGATTCGGAGGACAGGGTATGTCTATGGACGATATCTTCTCCATGTTCGGCGACATCTTCGGAGGCCACAGCGGATTCGGAGGCTTTGGAGGCGGCGGTGGCCAACCCCGTCAGCGCAAGTTCCGCGGCTCCGACCTGCGGGTAAAGGTAAAACTGAACCTGAAGGAAATCTCTACCGGTGTAGAAAAGAAATTCAAACTCAAGAAATACGTGCAGTGCAGTCACTGCCACGGAACAGGAGCTGAAGGCGACGGAGGCGTAGAAACCTGTCCGACCTGTCACGGTACGGGAAGCGTAACCCGCACCCAGCAAAGTATCTTCGGCATGATGCAGACTCAGACCGTATGTCCCCAGTGTGGCGGCGAAGGTAAAATCATCAAGAACAAATGTTCTGCCTGCGGCGGCGAAGGTATCGTATATGGTGAAGAAGTCGTAACGGTAAAGATTCCGGCAGGTGTGGCTGAAGGCATGCAGGTGACTATCAACGGCAAGGGTAATGCCGGTAAGCACAACGGTGTGGCAGGCGATCTGCTGGTACTCATCGAAGAGGAAAAGCATCCGGAACTGGTGCGCGACGAGAGCGACCTGATCTACAACCTGCTGCTGAGCGTTCCGACCGCAGCCCTTGGAGGAACAGTGGAAATCCCGACCATCGACGGAAAAGCGAAAATCAAGATCGAACCGGGTACACAGCCGGGCAAAGTGCTTCGTCTGCGCGGCAAAGGACTTCCTTCCATCAACAGCTACGGCTATACAACCGGAACGGGCGACTTGCTGGTTCATATCAGCATTTACATTCCCGAAACTCTGACCAAAGAAGAAAGACAGGCTTTGGAAAAATGGCAGGAATCTGAAAGTTTCAAGCCTAACATGAGCCTGAAAGAAAAAATATTCAAGAAGTTCAGAAGTCTGTTCGACTAAACAGGCTTTCCGGACTGTTGCGGCTGAAGATAATTCCGTATGCCTCTGGCACGGTAATAATCTTCAGCCGTTTTTTGTATATACACCCTCCGGAAACGACCGCACGATTCAGCCCAAACGACCGCACAATTCGGCCCAAACGACCGCACGATCAGGCCGCAACGACCGCACGATTCAGCCTGATCGAAAGTATAAAAACGTCTCGTTCTTTTAAAGAAAACGCTTCGGCCTTTGATATAAAACGTTTCGGCGTGTAAAAAAAAGAATTCGGCGTTTTTTCAATATCCTTTCTCACAAATTCCTCCATAAGGCCGGGTTAAATAATGTTATTATCATTCGTTTTATTATGCTATTCGGACAAAGTGCCTTATTTTTGTTCACATCATTAACCTAAAAAATATCATTACGACATGAAAAAATATCCGAAAATCGGAATTCGGCCGACCATTGACGGCCGTCAGGGAGGAGTTCGTGAAAGCCTCGAAGAAAAAACCATGAGTCTGGCAAAAGCTGTTGCCGAATTAATCACCAGCAATCTTAAAAACGGAGACGGAAGTCCTGTGGAATGTGTCATCGCAGACGGTACTATCGGACGTGTGGCTGAAAGTGCTGCCTGTGCTGAAAAATTTGAACGCGAAGGCGTCGGCGCCACTATTACCGTTACATCCTGCTGGTGCTATGGCGCAGAAACCATGGATATGAATCCGTATTATCCCAAAGCAGTATGGGGATTCAACGGAACAGAACGTCCCGGAGCTGTTTATCTGGCAGCCGTACTGGCCGGACATGCTCAGAAGGGCTTACCCGCTTTCGGTATTTACGGACGTGACGTACAGGATCTGGACGACAATACGATTCCGGCTGACGTAGCAGAAAAGATTCTCCGCTTTGCACGTGCAGCACAGGCTGTGGCTACTATGAGAGGCAAGTCATACCTGTCTATGGGTAGTGTGTCCATGGGTATCGCAGGATCTATCGTCAATCCGGACTTCTTCCAGGAATATCTGGGCATGCGCAATGAATCAGTTGACCTGACTGAAATCATCCGCCGTATGACTGAAGGTATCTATGACAAGGAAGAATTTGAAAAAGCCATGGCATGGACCGAAAAACATTGCAAATGCAATGAAGGCAAAGACTTCAATACTCCGGCCAAGACCAAGAACCGTGCAGAAAAGGATGCTGACTGGGAATTCATCGTGAAGATGACCATCATCATGCGCGACCTGATGCAGGGCAACCCCAAACTCAAGGAAATGGGCTTCAAGGAAGAAGCTTTGGGACACAACGCCATCGCTGCCGGTTTCCAGGGACAGCGCCAGTGGACCGACTTCTATCCGAACGGCGACTACTCGGAAGCTTTGCTGAACACTTCATTCGACTGGAACGGTCTGCGTGAAGCTTACGTTGTGGCTACCGAAAACGATGCTTGCAACGGTGTGGCTATGCTCTTCGGTCATTTGCTGACCAACCGCGCACAGATCTTCTCTGACGTCCGTACTTACTGGAGCCCGGAAGCTGTGAAACGTGTAACCGGCAAAGAGCTCACCGGAATGGCTGCCAACGGTATTATTCACCTGATCAACTCAGGAGCAACGACTCTCGACGGAACCGGACAGCAGCAGGATGCCAACGGAAACCCGGCCATGAAGCCTTACTGGGAAATCAGCGAAGAAGAAATGAACAAGTGTCTGGAAGCCACTACCTGGTATCCGGCTAACCGTGATTATTTCCGCGGCGGAGGTTTCTCATCCAACTTTCTGTCAAAAGGTGGCATGCCTGTTACCATGAGCCGACTGAATCTGGTGAAAGGACTCGGTCCTGTGCTGCAGATCGCAGAAGGATGGACAGTAGAAATCGATCCGGAAATCCACAAGCTGCTTGACGAACGTACCGACCGTACATGGCCGACTACCTGGTTCGTACCCCGCCTGTGCGACAAACCGGCCTTCAAGGATGTATACTCTGTCATGAACAACTGGGGAGCTAACCACGGAGCTATCAGCTACGGACACATCGGTCAGGATCTGATCACGCTTGCTTCCATCTTGAGAATCCCGGTATGCATGCACAATGTGGATGAAGACAAGATCTTCCGTCCCGCTGCATGGAATGCCTTCGGTATGGACAAGGAAGGAGCAGACTACCGTGCATGTACAACCTATGGTCCGATTTACAAATAAACCTTTAATCATTCTAAGATCATGATTCATCGCTTTATACTCAACGAAGTATCTTATTTCGGACCGGGTGCCCGCAAGATGCTTCCACAGGAAATCAAGAGACTGGGACTCCACAAGGCGCTGGTGGCAACCGATAAAGAACTGATCCGCTTCGGCGTGGCACAAAAGGTGCTCGACGTACTGGAGGAAGCAGGCGTTCCTTACGAGCTGTTCAGTGAAATCAAGCCGAATCCTACCGTAAGCAATGTGAAAGCCGGCGTAAAGGCATTCAGCGAATCGGGTGCGGATTTTATTCTGGCCATTGGCGGAGGTTCGTCAATCGATACGGCCAAAGCCATCGGTATCATCACCAACAATCCTTCATTCAGTGATGTAGTTTCACTGGAAGGCGTGGCTGATACCCAGCGTAAGTCTGTTCCCATCATTGCACTTCCGACAACAGCAGGAACCGCAGCCGAAGTGACCATCAACTATGTGATCACCGACGAGGAGAAACAGAAGAAAATGGTTTGTGTGGATCCGAACGACATCCCGGCCATCGCAATCGTGGATGCCGAACTGATGTACACACTGCCCAAAAGCCTGACAGCCGCTACCGGTATGGACGCTCTGACACACGCCATCGAAGGTCTGATTACCAAAGGTGCCTGGGAAATGAGTGACATGTTTGAAATCAAAGCTATCGAAATGATTAACCGTTATCTGGAAACAGCCGTCAAGGAACCGACCAATCCGGAAGCCCGCAACGGTATGGCTGTCGCACAGTATATCGCAGGTATGGCCTTCTCGAATGTAGGTCTGGGAGTCGTACATGGCATGGCTCACCCGCTTGGAGCAATCTTTGATATTCCTCACGGAGTTGCCAACGCACTGCTGCTGCCGACCATCATGGAATTCAATGCACCGGCTGCCCTCGACAAATATGTACAGATCGCCAAAGCCATGGACGTATATGTTCCCGGCATGAGCCGCGAAGAAGCTGCCGACGCAGCCGTACAGGCCGTGAAGGATCTGGCTGTCCGTGTAGGTATTCCCCAGCATCTGTCGGAACTGGGCATCCAGGAAAAAGATCTGGACCGGCTGGCCGACGCTGCCTTTGCAGATGTCTGCACCCCCGGTAACCCGCGCGAAGTAAACAAAGAAATCATTCTTAATCTCTATCAGAAAGTATTATGATCACAAACGAACATATCCAAGAATTCCTGGCTCAGGCCCACCGCGTGGGAGATGCCAGACTGACCATCTGCAGCAGCGGAAACCTTTCCTGGAGAATCGGCGAAGAAGCTCTGGTTTCAGGTACCGGTTCATGGGTTCCCTCTTTGCAGGCAGAAAAAGTATCCATCTGCAACATTGCGACCGGTGAAGTGAAGAATGGCGTGAAACCGTCTATGGAAAGCGGTTTCCACCTGGGCATTCTCCGCGAACGTCCCGATGTGAATGTAGTGCTGCACTTCCAGTCAGAATATGCCACTGCCGTAGCATGTATGAACAAGAAGCCGACCAACTTTAACGTAACGGCTGAAGTTCCCTGCCACGTAGGACGCGAAATCCCTGTCATTCCTTACTACAGACCGGGATCTCCCGAACTGGCTCATGCCGTAGTAGAAGCCATGAAGGATCACAATTCAATCCTCCTGACCAATCACGGACAGGTGGTATGCGGAAGCAACTTCGACCAGGTATTCGAAAGAGCCATGTTCTTCGAAATGGCCTGCCGCATCATTGTGCAGTCACATGGAGACTATTCTGTACTCACACCACAGGAAATTGAAGACCTGGATATCTACGTACTGGGAAAGAAGACCAAATAATACCTGACTGAACAAAACGGAGGATGCGCCAGAAAGGAAACAAGACTGACACATCCTCCGGATTGTTTTTATAACCGACCAAAACCATTATCCTATCATGAACAACACTTATCTGGCCATCGATTTCGGTGGAGGAAGCGGACGCGTCATTGCCGGACAAATTACCGGCGGACAGCTGCATCTGGACGAGATCTACCGTTTCTCCAACCGACAGATCAAGATGGGGAACCATATCTATTGGGACTTTCTGTCCTTATTCGAAGAAATGAAAAACGGCATCCGCCTTGCCGTACAAAAAGGCTATCATGTCACCAGTATCGGTATTGACACCTGGGGAGTGGATTTCGGACTGCTGGACCGTGCAGGAAATCTGCTGGGAAATCCCCGCTGCTACCGTGACCCGTATACAGAAGGGGCTCCGGAAGAAGTATTCAAAACCTTGTCACCATCCGAACATTACCGGGAAAGCGGCATTCAGGTGATGCCCATCAATTCCCTCTTTCAGCTCTATGCCATGAAAAAGGAATGTCCGGATCTGCTGGAATGTGCAGACAAACTGCTTTTTACTCCCGACCTGTTCAGCTACTTCCTGACCGGTACCGCCAACAATGAATATTGCATCGCCTCTACTTCCGAACTGATTCTTGCCAGAGAACGTTCCTGGAACTGGGAACTGATCAAACGGATGGGCTTCCCGTCACACCTGTTCGGAGAGATTGTCATGCCGGGAACTTCACGGGGAAACATTCTTCCTTCCATTGCAGCAGAAACAGGACTGCCAGCCGATACTCAAGTAATTGCCGTCGGTTCGCATGACACAGCCAGCGCTGTCTTTGCCGTTCCTTTCCCAGAAGGAAAAGCCTCCCGATGTGCATTCCTCAGTTCAGGAACCTGGTCTTTGCTGGGTGTGGAACTGGATGAACCGATCCTGAGCGAAGAAGCACGCCAGGCAGGATTCACCAACGAAGGCTGCACCGGAGGAAAAATCAAGTTCCTTCAGAACATTACAGGACTCTGGATTCTGCAACGTCTGATGCAGCAGTGGAAAGAGGCAGGAGCTGACACCAGCTACGGTCCTTTGCTGCAGCAAGCTTCCGAAAGCCAGATATCCGGCATAATCGATGTAGACAATCCTGTATTTACCAATCCGGCTGACATGGAAAAAGCCATCGCCGAATATTGCCTCAGCCACCATCAGGAAGTTCCTGTAACGAAAGGTGACTATGTGATGTGTGTACTGAAATCACTGGCTGCCCGTTACAAAAAAGGAATCGAACAGCTGAACAGCCTCCTTCCGGAGCCGATCCAACAGTTACACATCATCGGCGGCGGATGCCAGAATCAGTTGCTGAACCGACTGACAGAGGAAGCTCTGGGCATTCCGGTCATTGCCGGACCCGTAGAAGCAACTGCCATCGGAAACATTCTGATGCAGGCTCAGGCATGCGGAGCCATTAAAAACAAAAACGAAGTTCATATATCCTGAAATCTAAAACGCATGCCATGAAAAAAAACAATCAACCGATATTGAAAGAAGGAAACATCAGCTACGTGTTTCCCTTTATTCTGATCACAACCTGTTTCGCGCTTTGGGGATTTGCCAATGATATCACGAATCCGATGGTCAAGGCTTTCTCCAAAATATTCCGCATGAGCGTAACAGAAGGCTCACTGGTACAGGTAGCTTTCTACGGAGGCTATTTTGCCATGGCCTTCCCTGCTGCCATGTTCATCCGCAAATATTCCTATAAAGCCGGGGTTATGCTCGGGCTGGGCTTATATGCCTTCGGAGCCTTTCTTTTCTTTCCGGCCATGAAGATGGGAAACTATTATCCTTTCCTCATCGCCTACTTCATCCTGACCTGCGGACTTTCGTTCCTGGAAACCAGCTGTAATCCTTACATCCTTTCCATGGGAACCGAAGAAACAGCTACCCGCAGACTAAACCTGGCTCAGGCATTCAATCCGATCGGCTCCCTGCTGGGTATGTTTGTAGCCATGAACTTCATTCAGAACCGGCTCCATCCGATGGATACCGCTGAACGGGCCCAACTGTCACTCAGTGAGTTTGAAGCAATCCGGGATGCAGACCTGCAGACACTGACAGCCCCCTACCTCATCATAGGTGTTGTCATCGTAGTGATGCTGATCGTCATCCGGATTTCCAAAATGCCGCTCAACAAGGATCAGTCGCACAAGATTGATTTTGTCCCGACCCTGAAACGCATCTTCCATCGCAAGCATTACCGCGAAGGAGTTATCACCCAGTTCTTCTATGTCGGCGCACAGATTATGTGCTGGACTTTCATCATTCAGTATGGAACTCACTTATTTACCTCAATGGGAATGGAAGAACAGGACGCAGAGGTACTCTCCCAGCAGTATAACATCATTGCCATGGGACTGTTTTGCGTAAGCCGTTTCATCTGTACCTTCCTGCTGAAGTATCTGAATCCCGGTCTGTTGCTGAAAACACTGGCCATTGCAGCCTGCGTATTCACAGTGGGAGTAATCACGCTGCAAAACATCTGGGGTATGTACTGTCTGGTAGGCGTTTCTGCCAGCATGTCACTGATGTTCCCCACCATCTACGGTATTGCTCTCCAAGGTCTTGGCGATGATGCCAAGTTTGGTGCAGCCGGACTGATTATGGCCATTCTCGGCGGCTCCGTACTTCCGCCGTTACAGGCTTCCATCATCGATATGGGCAGCTTCTGTGGATTCCCGGCCGTCAATCTGTCTTTCATTCTTCCCTTCATCTGCTTCGTAGCCGTCACCATCTACGGACACAGAACCAATATCCGGGAGAAAAAACATTGATGACCTCAATAAAAAATCATCAGGGAAAGCGAAAATATTCCGTCTTTCCCTGATGATCAGAAAATAGCAAGAAAAGTAAATTTCTCATTAAAAGAGTCAACAACTGATTCAGGAACTCCAAATATTCCATATCTTTGGAGAAATAAAGAAAAATGCCATGAAACAGTTTCTTTCATTCTTGTTGACACTCTCCTTTCTTCCGGTTCTCTGTCAGGCACAGACCGAAACGTCCCTGCCCGATAAGCAGATCATGGAATCACCAAACATACAGCCACTGCCGGATACCTTGAAATCGGATAGTGCGAAATTCAGTATTCCCTCCCCTGTTCCCCAAAGCAGCATTTACCGGCCTTTCGGCATGTACGGACTGAGTCCGCTGGATTACGGCTATGCAAGCTGGGAACTCCACCAGGGATTCAATGCTTCCATCGGACTGCACGTAACTTTCAGCCCCAGCAAATACGCCCCTTCCGGAGCCGGCTTCGGACAAGATGCCGCTTTTATGTATGCGCTCCCTCTCACCAAACGTTTCAGTGTGGCCGGAGGAGTTTATGCCAGCAACATGAACTGGGGATTCATCAACTACCGGCAGGTAGGTATTGCCGCCGTTGCAGCCTTTCAGGTCAACGACCGGATCAGCCTCTACGCTTACGGCAACAAGTCGCTGATGCCCGACCGTTCCTTCCCGTATTACCCGCTTCCTAACTTCGCACCTGACCGGCTGGGAGGCATGGTCAACTTCAAACTGGGCGAAAGCAGTTCGATCAGTATCGGTGTAGAAGGCCGGAGATATCCCAACGGAGCAGCGGCCTGGTGGTAGAATGATTGTATTCAGCAGAAGCAAAGAATACTTCTGCTGACTTTATCAGTAAGTTTTATTGTTCAACGAAACGGAACTGCTTGAAATAAACTTTCTGTTCGCTGCCTGAAACATTGGTGAAACGGATCTTCAGCACTTTCATGCCGCTGACTTCCGCACTCAGCAAAGTACGGCCCTGCACAGGACGCAAATCAACTGTCTTCCAGTTTACTCCATCAGCACTGATCTCCAGACGGAAGTTCTTTTCAGCTCCCTGTGTACCCAGATCCACCAGCAAGCTTTCCAGCGTACGGACATAATCCATAGCTACCTCAACTTCACCTCCGGCCTGCCAGATAATCACCTCGTTTGACGGAGAGACATTTCCTCCCTTACCTTTCTGACGCATCGGAAGCAGAGCCAGCTGTTTGACGTTGCTGCTTAATGTATAAGGCATATATACCGCACGTGAATCCAAAGTCGTACCGGCAGCCTTATTATAACGCTGAGTAGAAGTTTCAAACAGACTGTTAAAGGTGGGTAGCAGGTATTTGCTTCCGCTCTTCACTCCCGGCTGATAAGGATTCTGGTTATAAGTAGCATCCACTTCATACATCAGAGTTTGCAGAGCCTGGGCATGATCATGTACAGCAACAAACTCCTGTCCTCCCTGTTTCTGCAGACGAACCATCTTCAGTACTTCACGTCCGTATTCTCCGATCAGTTTAAACTGCATCAGCCACGGTTTGATTTCCTCAATCAGTTCCCGGCTTTCTTTGGAAGCAAGCAAACGGTCGGCTGCCACAATGATCTTGTCACATTCTTCAGCCACCTGCTTATATGCAGCCTCATCCATTTCTCCTTTCTTTTCATAAGCAGCAAGAAGAGACTTCAGTGCCGGCTGCAAGGCTACAGACTCATCCCGACGGAAACCGTGTCCGTTTTCTCCAAGGTCGGAGTTATGGGCTGCAAAAGTTTCCAGATAAGCAGCATGATTCGGCATCAGATCACGGATAGCACGTTTCCAGGAAGCATTGCTGTCATATTTCTCCAGGTTCCAGGCATAATCAGCCACACTGTACAATGCAATCTTCGAAGCTTCAGCACGTTCCATCGGATTGGAAACAAAGGCAGACATATCATCCTTGATGTCCAGACCGTTTCCATAAACCGGTCCCATCAGCAAATGATCACGTACATAGTCGGACACCGGGAAGTTCCACCAGATATAAGCCTTACGTTTCAGCAAAGGATTGATGAAATCCATTGATTCCTTATCGATGCAGGCAATGACCCGGTTACCGGTCCACATGATCTGAATACCTTTGTTGAGTTTATCACCCAACGTAGTCAGATATCCGCCTTTTACGTCCGACCACGACTTGTTGTATTCCGTAGGACACATGACCAGCGGTTCCACATCACCTTTCACCTTCACGAAATGGTCATCCAGATAATTCAGCAGCTCAGCCTGCTTTTCAGCCTTGGTTCCTTCGCCGGAAATGTCATCGAAGAACACCGCAAAGGCACGTACCCCCAACTGATACATACTTTCAAACTTCTTCAACAGCAGGTCACGGTCTTCTTCATTCCATTTGATGTCCTGTCCCGGATGAATAGCCCAGTAAAAGATTACACCATTTTCATTGGCCTTGTCCACCAGTTCCTTCAGCTGGGAAGCCTCCTTCGCAGGATAAGGCTTGCGCCAGTTCGGAGTGCTGTGATAAGGATCATCCTTCGGACCATACAAATAGACATTCATCTTGTTGCGGCCGTAGAATTCCAGCTGACGGAGACGGGCTTCATGACTCCAGGGAGTACCATAAAAGCCTTCTACAACTCCACGATAAGGCACATCGGGATAGTCGGTCACTTCTGCCAAAGGCAACTTGCCCAATGTCATCAGCTGTGCCAGCGTCTGCACACCATAATAGGCACCACGCTCATCGGCACCGACAATAACGATACGGTCTTTCTCAATGCCTAAATAATATCCTTCTGCCTGTTTGGGAACCCGGCGGACATATTTTTTGACAGATTTATCTCCTTTCACTCCTACATAAACAGGGAATCCATCCTTTCCTTCCCCTTTCGGGAACAAGGTATTCAACAGATGAAAAGCAGGGGTTTCACGAAAAGCAGTCTCAGCCTGGAGACTATATTGCACGGGAATCATCACCGAATCCTGACCGGCCTGATATTCCTGAGGAGTCGGCTGCAAATGAAATTCCTGTGCATAAACACTTCCCAGGGACAGAGTACCCATCAGTCCTAATACTAAAAAAGTTTTTCTCATGATTCTATTGATTATTTTTCAAGATTAACGCATTCTTTCATTTTGCAAATGTAGCGAATCTCATACAATCAGCAATGAAATGAAAAAAATAATCCGAAAAAACAAGTCTTTAAGGTTTTGGAAACATTACATATTTACGCTTTACTGGTCGAAATTTCATAAAAAAAGTTCTTTTTCTCTTTTTATATTTCATTTCATCCTCTATATAAACTAAGGTATATCCCATAAAGCTCTAAAAATAAGCCATTTGTAAAAAAAAGTATAATCCAGAACATAAATATCTGATTAAAAGATATTTGTAAAATATCAAACGAATAAAAAATGTAAATTTATAAGATAATTCTTGCCAGATCAATGAGCAAACCTATCTTTGCGGACACTACTTTTTATAAACCGGCTGTAACAGAAGGAGATTACCGATCTGAAAACTCTCATTTGCTACAGCAAAAATACAATCATAAAAACTATGCTTAAAACTATTCGACCAGTAAGCATGTTACTACTACTGGCAGGATTACCCACCAGTCTGACACATGCCGGTATCACACATCGTGATGCTGTGGAGCAAATCCAACAAAACAATCCATGTACGGGTATTGTAAAAGATGCTTCCGGTGAAACCATCATCGGTGCTTCGGTTGTGGTCAAAGGAACAACCAATGGAACGATCACAGACCTGAACGGAGAATTCAGCCTTTCCAACATTACTCCTGGAACGACCATCCAGATCTCCTACATTGGATACAAAGACATTGAAATGGTCTGGAATGGCTCCCCTCTGAATGTAATACTACAGGAAGACACAAAAGTTTTGGACGAAGTTGTTGTGGTAGGATTCGGTACCCAAAAGAAGATTAACCTGACAGGAGCCGTTTCTACAGTTGACACTAAGGTCCTGGAATCCCGTCCTGTATCTCAGGTCGGACAGGCCCTGCAAGGAACCGTCCCCGGATTAAACCTTTCTGCTTCTGATCTTGGAGGCCAGTTGGGACAATCCATGAGCGTAAATATCCGCGGTACAGGAACCATTGGTACAGGGTCCAGCGCCAGCCCTCTGGTCCTGATTGACGGTATTGAAGGTAATATGAATAATCTGAACCCGGATGATATTGAAAATATTTCGGTTCTGAAAGACGCCGCTTCATCATCCATTTACGGATCACGTGCAGCCTTCGGTGTAATTCTGATTACGACAAAGAAAGGTAAAGCCGGAAAAATGCAAGTTAATTATAACAATAACTTCCGATATTCAGGTCCGACCAACCTTCCGGAACTGCTAGACTCTTACAGCTTTGCCAATTATTTCAATGAGATGTCCGTTAATCAGGGAAATCAGATCATTTTCACTGAGGAAACGATGCAACGCATCCAGGATTACATGGCCGGAAAAATCACGGACACAACTGTTCCCAACGGAACGAACTGGCATTTCCACGAAAAAGCCAATGACAATGTGGACTGGTATAAAGTGCATTTCAAATGGGCATGGAGCAATGAACACAACATCAGTCTGAATGGAGGAACAGAGAAACTGCAATATTATGTATCAGGAAACTATCTGAACCAAAACGGTAATTTGCGTTATGGTAATGACAACCTGAAACGTTATAACTTTACAGCTAAAGTCAACACGCAAATCAACAAATATATTGATTTCAACATCAATACAAAATTTATTCGCTTTGATCTGGACAATCCTTTGTACTCCGATATGGGAGGACTGCTTTATCATGACATTGCCCGCATGTGGCCTATGATGCCATTCAAAGATCCTAACGGACACTACATGCGCAATGGAAAACTTGCCCAATTGACAGAAGGCGGTCGTGCAAAAACTCACAATGATAATATTTACCTGCAAGGACAATTGGTTCTCCATCCACTGAAAAACTGGAATATCTACGTGGAAGGAGGTATGAGAATCATCAATGAAAACCAGCAGACCAACCTGAATGCTATTTATGAGTACAACATAGACAATCAACCGGTAGCAATGGCCTTTGCCGGTGATTATTCCCCCGGAGCGACCTTTGCACGCAGTTCGTTTTCAAATACAAACTTCTATACCACATCCATTTATACAGATTATACCCTGGATTTAAACAAACATAATCTGAAATTCATGGCCGGTATGAACACAGAAGAAAACAAATACCGTGATTTATCGGTACAACGTGATAACGTGATCACCCCTTCCATTCCAGAAATCAGTGCATCTGTAGGCGAAGACAAGATAAACAATGCTTATGTATACGACTGGGCTACTGCCGGTTTCTTCGGACGAATCAATTACAATTATGACGACCGGTATCTGGCTGAATTCAACATCCGCTATGATGGATCTTCACGATTCTTACGTGATCAACGTTGGAATGTATTCCCCTCGTTTTCTTTAGGATGGAATGCAGCACGCGAATCATTCTTCCAGCCCATCAGTCATATCATCAATATCCTCAAGCCTCGCGTTTCATGGGGTATGCTGGGAAATCAGAACACAAGTTCATACTATCCGTTCTACCTTTCACAAAGTGTGACAGCCAACGGAGGCGGATGGCTGATGAATGGTGTCCGTCCTACCGTAGCCGGTGCTCCGGGAGTTGTCAGCAGTACGTTAACCTGGGAAAAGGTTTACAATACCAACTTCGGACTTGACTTTGGATTCTTCAACAACCGGCTGACCGGATATTTCGAATACTATATCCGGCAGACCAGAGATATGGTAGGTCCTCCCGCTGAAATCGGAGCGGCATTAGGTATCAGTTTACCGAACACCAACAATGCAACACTTGACAACCGAGGATGGGATTTGCAGATCAACTGGCAAGACCGTATCGGAAAAGTCAACTACAACGTAGGTTTCAACCTGTCTGATAACCGGGTTAAAGTAACCAAATATCCGAATGAATCCATGTCTTTGAATACTTACTACAACGGCATGGTCTTAGGAGAAATCTGGGGATATGAAACGGCCGGAATAGCCAAATCAGATGAAGAAATGAACAACTGGCTGAGTACTCACGACCAAAGCAAATTAGGTTCTGAATGGGGAGCCGGAGATATCATGTACAAGGATCTGAATGGCGATGGTGTCATCGACAACGGAAACAACACTTTGGGAAATCACGGAGACCTCAAAGTAATCGGAAACAGCAATCCCCGGTTCCGCTTCGGCTTAACCTTAGGAGCCAACTGGAAAGGATTCGACGTTCAAATGTTCTTCCAGGGTGTCATGAAACGTGATTTATGGGTAAGCGGTCCTTTGTTCTGGGGTGGAGACGGCGGCGAATGGCAGTCTACAGGCTTGAAACAGCACCTGGATTATTTCCGTCCGGAAAACACAAGTTCCGTATTCGGTCCCAATGTAGATTCCTATTATCCGAAAGCTTATATCGGAGACAAAGGAAACAAGAACAAATATACCCAGACCCGCTATTTGCAAAATGCTGCATATATGCGTATGAAAAACCTGCAGATCGGTTACACTTTCCCTCAAGAATGGACAAACAAACTGCATGTTGACAGACTGCGCGTATTTTTCAGCGGCGAAAACCTGTTTACCCTTACAGGCATTGCCGGTATGTTTGACCCCGAAGCAACAGCAGCCAACGGATGGTCAAGCGGAAAAACCTATCCTTTGTCCCAAACATTCTCTTTCGGTCTTAATCTTACCCTTTAAACCAACGAACGTATGAAAAAACAACTGTATATTCTGGCAATTGGATTTATAGCCTTAGCCAGCAGCTCCTGTAACGACTTCTTAGACAGAGAACCACTGGACTCTGTGCCGACATCACAATATCTGTTCAACGAAAATGACTTGTCTGCCTACACAGCCAACATGTATGGAATATTCCCTGTACATGCCGGATATGGCCTGGGTACATTCGATGACGACAACGACAGTGACAATCAGGCCGGATCATCTCCCAATGATCTGTTTGTGAAAGGTCAAACCCGCGTGGCACAAAACGGAGGAGACTGGGACTTCGGCAATATCCGTACAGCCAACTATTTCATAAACACAGTCCGTCCCCGTCTGGAAAACGGAGAGATTGAAAATTCTGCAAACAACAATCACTATCTGGGTGAAATGTACTTCTTCCGGGCTTATATCTATGCCGAAAAATTGATCTCCCTGGGCGATTTTCCCATTATCAAGGAAATGATTGCAGACAATTATGATGCCGTACGGGAAGCCAGCAAAAGACGTCCCCGAAACGAAGTTGCCCGCTTTATCATTTCAGATCTGGACTCAGCCTACCATTACATGAGTGCCACTCCTCCCATGACTAACCGGTTGACCAAAGACTGTGCTGCGTTACTTAAAAGTCGTATTGCTTTATTTGAAGGTACCTGGGAAAAGTATCATAAAGGGACCAACCGGGTTCCGGGAGGACCGGGATGGCCAGGAGCAGACAAAGATTACCTGAAAGATTTCACAATCAATATTGAAGAAGAAATCAACTATTTCCTGACACAAGCTAAAGAGGCCGCGCAAATTGTAGCAGACAACCATGCACTGGATGCCAGCTATTCAAAGTTATTCAACAGCCAGAGTCTGAGCAGTTCCACTGAAGCTCTGTTATGGAAACAATATGACGGAACCATGACACCGGCTGTCAATCACTTTGTTGTCGGATATATCCAGCGTAACGGAGGCGGAAACTCCGGATTTACCCGGAGTATGGTAGAATCATTCCTGATGCAGGATGGTACCCCCATCTATGCTTCCAGCGACTATCAGGGTGACAAGACTTACGAAAATGTTGCTCATGGAAGAGATCCCAGACTGCTGGATAATGTTCTTATTCCGGGTGATCTGCTGACTACCTCTGCCACAATGACCGAAGCAAAAATCGATAAAGCAGGTTATTACTATCGGGCTCCGATTACCGAAATTTCCGAAAACAGATGTCCAACGGGCTATTCCATCAAAAAAGGATTAACAACAGATCCGGAACAGGGACCTACTCTTCCTGCTACAACAGCCAGTGTCGTATTCCGGGCAGCAGAAGCTTACCTGAATTATATGGAAGCAGACTGTGAACTGAACAATGGAAACCTGGACGCCAACAGCATGAAATACTGGGAAGCTCTCCGAACCCGCGGAGGCATTGCCCCCAATACAATCCAGCATACCATTGATCTGACAGACGTAACAAAAGAAAACGATCTGGCACGTTACTCAGGAGAAAATCTGGTAAGTTCTACCTTATATAATATAAGACGCGAACGGCGCATTGAACTGGCTGCAGAAGGATTGCGCTTTGAAGACCTGAAACGATGGAGATCTCTTGATATGATGCAAAACTATCACGTACAAGGATTCAATCTGTGGGATGAAAACTACAAGCGCTATGCTACTCCCGACGCCGGACTCAATGGAAGTAATTTTGATGCACCCCTCAACGTCATTGCACTGAAAGAAAGCGGAGCTGAAGATTCAAATGTGTCAGCCAAAGCTGACGGAGTTTACATGATGCCTTACCGGGTTCTGACCAACAACATCGCATTCAACGGATACAATTGGAACCCCAATAAGTATTTGAACCCGATAGCCTTCGATCATTTCCGTCTGACAACCGCAGAGGAAGGTTCATCTGACTATACAACCTCTGCAATTTACCAGAATCCGGGCTGGAAAATTGAAACAAACAGTTTACCGGAAGGGGATTAAACCTATATAGTCATGACACGAGCTGGAGAGCAATCCTAAACTTTTGGGAACGTTCTCCAGCTTTTTTTATGAATATCCAGATCTGACATGAACAAAAAAGACCGGGAATATTCATTTTTTACTTTTTAAAGAAGTATCTTTGAATACTCAATTTTTACCTTATGAAAATATGAAAGAAAGAAGCATCTTTTCCAGAATCAAACAGACTTGTATCCTTCTGGCTTTGTTAACCACAACCATATGCCAGGCTCAAAATGTCTCTAATCTGCCCGTTCCGGCTCCGCATCAGCTGAAATGGCATGAAGCCGAATTGGGAGTAGTCTTCCATTATGACCTGCACGTTTTCGACGGACAGATTTACGGACAAGGGAACAACCGGATCAATCCCGTTGAAGACTACAACATCTTTAACCCCACCCAGCTGAACACAGACCAGTGGATCGAAGCAGCGAAAGCAGCCGGTGCCAAATTTGCCATACTTACAGCAACTCATGAAACCGGATTCGGTCTCTGGCAGAGTGATGTAAACCCCTACTGCCTGAAAGCCGTCAAATGGCGTGATGGGAAAGGCGATATCGTCCGCGATTTTGTCAACTCCTGCCGCAAATATGGTATACAGCCAGGTATTTATATTGGCATCCGATGGAACTCTCTGTTAGGTATCCATAATTTCAAGGCGGAAGGAGAGGGCGAATTTGCCCGCAACCGCCAGACATGGTACAGACACCTGTGCGAAAAAATGGTTACCGAACTCTGTACCCGTTATGGAGAACTTTTTATGATCTGGTTTGATGGAGGTGCAGACGATCCCAAAGGCATGGGTCCGGACGTAGAACCCATCGTCAACAAATATCAGCCCAATTGTCTCTTCTATCATAATGTCAGCCGGGCAGATCTCCGTTGGGGAGGCTCTGAAAGCGGAACAGTGGGTTATCCGTGCTGGTCCACTTTCCCTTATCCATACAGTCACAGCAATGCAACCGACGGTGTTCAGGATCACAACAAGCTGCTCGCTCATGGCGATCCGGAAGGCAAATACTGGGTACCTGCCATGGCCGACACTCCGCTGAGAGGATATAACGGCCGTCACGAATGGTTCTGGGAACCGGGAGATGACGACAAGGCTGTCTATCCGTTGAGCAACCTGATGGATATGTACGAAAAATCAGTAGGAAGAAATGCGACACTGATTGTCGGTCTGACTCCCAATCCGGAAGGCTTGATTCCCCAGCAGGATGTCAAACGCCTGCAAGAATGGGGACAGGAAATCAACAGACGTTTCGAAAAACCTCTGGCCCAAACCAGCGGAAGCAAGAAAGCACTGACCCTGAAAACCGGGAAAGGTACACAAGCCAACTATTACATCATTCAGGAAGACATTACGCAGGGAGAACGAATCCGCGCTTACCGGGTAGAAGCACGCCTGAACGGAAAATGGTCTGCCATTGCCCGGGGAACTTCTGTCGGCCATAAGCGAATTGAATCTTTCCCTGCCGTTGAAGCTGACGCGTTCCGCCTCGTCATAGAAAAAAGCGAGGGTAATCCTTGCATTACCAATTTCAGTATTTATCATGTAGAACCTTAACCAACTGAGCACATGAATAAAATTTTATTAGGAACATTCGGACTACTTCCGCTGTCCGCTTCCCTGTATGCACAATCAGCCGAAAACCAGCCAGACAAACGTCCCAACATCATATTCTTTCTGGTCGATGATATGGGATGGCAGGATACTTCCCTGCCTTTCTGGACAGAGAAGACACCCTATAACCGGCTTTATGAAACTCCCAACATGGAACGTCTGGCCCGTCAGGGAATGATGTTTACCCAGGCCTATGCCTCCAGCATCAGTTCGCCGACACGATGCAGTCTGATGACCGGTGCCAATGCAGCCCGCCATCGGGTAACCAACTGGACATTGCAGAAAAACCGCTCGACCGATGCCGAAAGTGAAACGCTGCAATTGCCGGAATGGAACTGGAACGGAATTGCACAAACCGGCGGAACCAGTCATACGTTCGTGGCCAAGTCTTTCGTTCAGTTACTGAAAGAAAGCGGCTATCATACCATTCATTGCGGGAAAGCACACTGGGGGGCCATTGACACCCCGGGGGAAAATCCCTGTCACTTCGGATTTGAGACAAACATTGCCGGACACGCCGCGGGCGGACTGGCCACTTACCTGAGCGAACTGAACTACGGACACGACGCACAGGGAAACCCCACTTCCCTGATGTCTGTACCCGGACTGGAGAAATACTGGCAAACAGGAACCTTCGTCACAGAGGCCCTGACTCAGGAAGCTTTGAAGGCACTGGACAAAGCCAAACAATACAACCAGCCGTTCTATCTGTATATGTCCCACTATGCCATCCATATTCCGATTGATAAGGACACCAGATATTTCGAAAAGTACAAGCAAAAAGGAATGTCGGATAAAGAAGCTGCCTACGCTTCCCTGATTGAAGGAATGGACAAAAGTCTGGGAGATATCATGGACTGGCTTGAAAAAAACGGAGAGGCCGACAACACCATTATTCTGTTTATGGGGGACAACGGAGGCTATGCAACCGGAAGTCATTGGCGCGATGAACCGCTTTACACCCAAAATGCTCCTCTCAACTGCGGTAAAGGATCGGCTTACGAAGGCGGAATCCGTGAACCGATGATTGTCAGCTGGCCGGGAGTTACCCAGCCCTCTTCCCGCTGCGACCGCTATCTGCTGGCTGAAGACTATTTCCCGACAATTCTCGAAATGGCCGGCATCACAGATTGGAAAGTCCCGCAAACAATAGACGGAGTAAGTTTTGTCCCCCTGCTCAAACAGACCGGAGATCCGTCAGAAGGACGGAGCCTTTACTGGAACTGCCCCAACCTGTGGGGAGAAGCAGGACCCGGAATCGGAGCAACCTGCAGCATCCGTCAGGGCAAATGGAAACTCATCTATTTCTACGAAACCGGACAAAAAGAGTTGTATGATATTCCGGCTGATATCAGCGAACAGCACAACCTGGCAGCCAGCCATCCTGAGGTCGTGAAACGCCTGTCAAAAGATCTGGGCAATTTTCTGCGCAGTTCCGGCGGACAACGCCCTTCTTTCAAAGCTACCGGGAAGCCCTGTCCCTGGCCGGACGAGATATGATTTTGCCTGTTTTCATGTACAAAATCCGCCAGTTCTCGCTATCTTTGCGACCATAACCTAAAAAGGAATGGATTTATGAACTATCAGGAAACTCTTAACTATCTCTATAACAGCGCTCCTCTTTTTCAACATATAGGAAAGGCTGCCTACAAGGAAGGACTGTCCAATACGTATGCTCTGGATGATCATTTCCGTCACCCTCATCAGAAGTTTCGTACGATCCACATAGCAGGAACCAACGGTAAAGGTTCCTGCTCACATACCCTGGCAGCCATCCTTCAGTCAGCCGGTTACCGGACCGGACTCTACACGTCTCCACATCTGGTAGACTTCCGAGAACGGATCCGAATCAACGGAACGCCTGTTCCCCAGGAGTTTGTAGTTGATTTCGTCAAAAAGCACCGGCGTTTCTTCGAACCGCTTCACCCTTCTTTCTTCGAACTGGCCACTTCCATGGCCTTTCATTATTTTGCAGAAGAGCAGGTAGATGTAGCAGTTGTGGAGGTCGGACTGGGAGGCAGACTGGATTGTACCAATATCATCCATCCGGACTTGTGCCTGATCACGAACATCAGCTTTGACCATGTGCAGTTTTTGGGAAATACCCTGGCTCAGATTGCCTCAGAGAAAGCAGGTATCATCAAAGATTACGTACCGGTAGTCATCGGAGAAACGACCCCTGAAACCCGTCCGGTATTCGAAGAAAAAGCATGGAAAGCTCATGCTCCCCTGATCTTTGCAGAAGAAGAACAGCTGCTGAAAGATGCCCGTCAGAATGCAGACGGTACCTGGACTTATCAAACCAGTGATTATCCCGACCTGCAGGGTGAGCTGGGAGGATATTACCAGTTAAAAAACACCAATACACTTTTATCTGCCATCCGCCAATTAAAGCAAGCCGGATATTCAATCAGTGAAGCCAACGTACGTGAAGGATTCGCTCATGTATGCAGCCTTACGGGACTGATGGGCCGCTGGCAGAAACTGGGTTCAAACCCCACCATTGTCTGTGATACAGGACATAACACCGGAGGTATCCGCTATATCGTGGAGCAACTCCGTAACCAGACTTATGATACCCTTCACATCGTTATCGGAATGGTTAACGACAAAGACATCAGCGGAGTACTCGCCATGCTTCCCAAAGAAGCCCGCTATTACTTCACTCAAGCCAGTGTACAGCGTGCGCTTCCGGCCGACAAGGTGAAAGAACTGGCCGCATCCCATGGCCTGAAAGGAGAAAGTTATCCGGATGTAGCCACAGCACTGAAAGCTGCCCAAAGTGAAGCTACGGAAAAAGACTTCATCTTTGTAGGCGGAAGCAGTTTCATTGTGGCCGATTTATTATCTTTAAATAAATAACGCGATTTCTTTTCAAACAAAATGTTTGGGTATTTTGAATAAAATCTTTTTATTTGCATAGAAATTTCATTGTACAAATTAAACATTTTAATATATGAATGACACATTTTACAAAGAAGACAATTTAAGCGGCCTCAAAAGGGCTGACTTTCAGAAGACAATTGACGGTAAACAAACCGATCTGTTTATACTCTCCAACGATAAAGGTGCTGAAGTAGCCATCACCAATTACGGAGGAGCCATTGCCGCATTGATGGTTCCCGACCGAAACGGAAAACTGGCCAATGTGGTACAGGGACACGATTCCATTGAAGGAGTCATCAACAGCCCGGAACCTTTCCTCAGCACACTGATCGGACGTTACGGTAACCGTATTGCCAAAGGAAAGTTCCAACTTGGCAACAAAGAATACAAGCTGACCATCAATAACGGCCCCAACTCCCTGCACGGAGGACCTACCGGTTTCCACGCACGCGTATGGGATGCAGAACAGACCAGCAAGCAAAGCCTGACTCTTCGCTATCTTTCACGCGACGGAGAAGAAGGATTCCCCGGAAATCTGGATGTAACGGTTGTATATACATTCACCAACCAGAATGAACTGGTAATTACTTATTCAGCCATTACCGACCAACGGACCATCGTCAATCTTACACACCACGCATTTTTCAATCTGGCAGGACTTGCCAATCCCACTCCGAGCGTGGAAAACAACATCGTCACTATCAACGCAGACTTTTATATCCCCATGGATGAAGTTTCCATCCCGACCGGCGAAATCGCCAAAGTGGAAGGAACTCCTATGGACTTCCGCACACCGCACACAGTGGGAAGCCGCATAAATGAACCATTCCAGCAGCTGGTTTACGGAGCCGGTTATGACCATTGCTACGTGCTGAACAAGAAGGAACCCGGTACACTGACCTTCGCAGCCAAATGTGTGGAACCGGAAAGCGGACGCAGTCTGGAAGTATATACCACTGAACCGGGCGTACAAGTCTATACACACAACTGGGCCAACGGTTTCAGTGGCTGGCACGGAGCAACCTTCCCCAAACGAAGTGCTATCTGCTTCGAAGCACAACATTTCCCGGATTCTCCCAATAAGGGACATTTCCCACCGGTTATCCTGAACCCGGGCGACACCTATCATCAGGTCACTATTTACAAATTTGGCGTAGAAGAATAATCGAAACTAACCTTTAATAACAACTTATAATTATTTAAAAGAATGAATCAACAAAAACAAAACGGTAATCTCATTGCAATTGTTGCCATGTGCTTCCTCTTTGCAATGATTTCCTTCGTAACCAATCTGGCCGCTCCTTTCGGTACCATTTGGAAAAACCAATATGCAGGAGCAAACACCCTGGGTATGATGGGAAACATGATGAACTTCCTGGCCTATCTGTTCATGGGTATTCCTGCCGGAAACATGCTGGTCAAGATCGGTTATAAGAAAACTTCACTGACTGCCATGGCTGTCGGTTTCGTAGGCTTGCTGGTACAGTATCTGTCCAGTACTTTCGGCGCAGAAACCGAAGTATTCGCACTGGGAGAATATTCCATCAAGATGAACTTCATCATCTATTTGCTGGGTGCTTTCATCTGCGGTTTCAGTGTATGTATGCTGAACACGGTAGTAAACCCGATGCTGAACCTTCTGGGAGGCGGCGGTAACAAAGGTAACCAGCTGATCCAGCTGGGTGGTGCTGTCAACTCACTTTCTGCTACGCTGACACCGCTCTTTGTAGGTGTATTGATCGGAACCGTAACTCCGAAAACTGCCATGACAGACGTTGTGCCCCTGCTCTTCATCGCCATGGGTGTATTCGCTGTAACCTTTATCATCATTTCATTTGTAAGCATTCCGGAACCTCACCTGAGAAAAGGTAAAGTAGAAAAGGTTAAATTCTCACACAGCCCCTGGAGCTTCCGTCACACCGTATTGGGCGTTATCGGTATCTTCATTTATGTAGGTATTGAAATCGGTATCCCGGGTACCCTGAACTTCTACCTGGCTGACTCAAGCGACAAGGGAGCCGGTATCCTGGCCAATGGTGCAGCCATCGGTGGTGCCATCACCGCAATCTACTGGCTGCTGATGCTGGTAGGCCGTCTGACCAGTAGTGTGATCAGCGGTAAAGTTTCTACCCGTACTCAGCTGATTGCCGTTTCTACAACAGCTATTCTTTTCACACTGATCGCTATCTTCACTCCGAAGAATGTGGGTATCAACGTACCGACCATGGTATACGATCCGGTTGCAAAGACAACGGAAATCCTGACCAATGCCGGTATGCCTGCCAATGAAATCAGCGCATTTATCGCCAACCCGTCTGAAGAAAGCCTTTCCGCACAGGCAGAACTGCTGAGTGCTTCTCACATGACACCGGCTGACGTAATGCGTTCTCTGGAAACTCCGAAAGTTCCTATCAGTGCACTGTTCCTCGTACTTTGCGGTCTCTGCACATCTATCATGTGGGGAGGTATCTTCAACCTTGCCGTTGAAGGTCTTGGCAAATACACCGCACAGGCATCAGGTATCTTTATGATGATGGTTGTGGGTGGCGGTATCTTCCCGTTGCTCCAGCAGGTCATCTCCGATGCAGTCGGCTATATGGCCAGCTACTGGCTGATCATCTTCATGCTGGCTTACCTGCTGTTCTACGGACTGGTAGGCTGCAAAAATGTCAACAAGGATATCCCCGTTGAATAATCCTAAAAACGAACCAATTGAAAATTAACCCTTAAATACATTATCATTATGGACATTGAATTTGTAAGAAGCCGCTTCATTAAGCATTTCGACGGTACAACAGGCTCAGTATATGCATCTCCGGGACGTATTAACTTGATTGGTGAACACACCGACTACAACGGTGGATTCGTATTCCCCGGCGCAGTAGATAAAGGTATGATTGCAGAAATCAAACCTAACGGAAAAGACAAAGTTTGCGCTTACTCTATCGACCTGAAAGACTATGTAGAATTCGGTCTGAACGAAGAAGACGCTCCGAAAGCAAGCTGGGCACGCTACATCTTCGGCGTATGCCGTGAAATGATCAAGCGTGGTGTAGACGTAAAAGGATTCAATACAGCTTTCGCCGGTGACGTTCCTCTGGGTGCAGGTATGTCATCTTCTGCAGCATTGGAATCTACTTACGCATTCGCTTTGAATGATTTGTTCGGCGACAACAAGATCGACAAATTCGAACTGGCAAAGGTGGGACAGGCTACAGAACACAACTACTGTGGTGTTAAATGTGGTATCATGGACCAGTTTGCTTCTGTATTCGGTAAGGAAGGCAGCCTGATCCGTCTGGATTGCCGTTCACTGGAATACCAGTACTTCCCGTTCAAACCCGAAGGATACCGTCTGGTATTGGTTGACTCTGTTGTTAAACACGAACTGGCTTCTTCAGCATACAACAAACGTCGTCAGAGCTGCGAAAATGTAGTGGCTGCCATCAAGAAGACACATCCGGAAGTAGAATTCCTGCGCGACTGCAACATGGAAATGCTGAATGCTGTCAAAGGTGAAGTAAGCGAAGAAGACTACATGCGTGCTGAATACGTGATCGAAGAAATCCAGCGTGTACTTGATGTATGCGATGCACTGGAAAAAGGTGATTATGAAACCGTAGGTCAGAAGATGTATGAAACTCACCACGGCATGAGCAAGCTTTACGAAGTAAGCTGCGAAGAACTGGATTTCCTGAACGATATCGCATTCGACTGCGGCGTAACCGGCTCACGCGTTATGGGAGGCGGCTTCGGCGGATGTACCATCAACCTGGTAAAGAATGAACTGTATGAAACATTCATCACAACTGCCAAAGAACGCTTCAAAGAAAAATTCGGACGCAGCCCGAAAGTTTACGATGTAGTGATCAGCGACGGTTCACGCAAACTCTGCTAATTACTTTTCACTCCTTTCCCGCATCCCGCTCCGGGATGCGGTCACACGGATTGACTCAGGCCATCATAAAGCCCGCGTTAATCCGTGTTTCTTTTTCCATAATCTGAAAACTTCCTTTGCGCATCTGTGCAGAAAGATGTACATTTGCGGGAAAGATGACTAAACCTTTTGAAGAATGAAAATAACGATCGTTTCGGGAGCACGCCCGAACTTCATGAAGATAGCTCCGATCTGCCGTGCGATTCAGAACGCCGGAGCGAACGGAAAGAACATTTCTTACCGTCTCGTTTATGCTGGACCGGAAGATGATCCAAGTCTGGAAGAATCTCTGTTCTTCGATCTGGGTATGGAAAAACCCGATGCATATCTGGGAGTCAGCGGACAGGATTATTCCCAGATTGCTGCAGCCGTCATGCTTGCCTTCGAAAAGGAACTGGACAATCATCCGGCGCAAGTGGTACTGGTAGTGGATGATCTGACAGCCGCCATGAGTTGTGCCATCGTTGCCAAGAAACGCGGTCTGAAAGTGGCTCATCTCATAGCAGGCACCCGTTCCTTCGACATGAACATGCCACGCGAAGTGAACCGTACCATTGTAGATGCCATTTCCGACTATCTGTTCACAGCCGGCATGGTAGCCAACCGGAATCTGAATCAGGAAGGAATGATCCCCGAATACATTCATCATGTAGGAAATATTCTGATTGATACACTGCGTTACAACCGTCCCCGGCTGACTCAGCCGGCATGGTTCGACTGTCTTGGCATCCGGAAAAAGAATTATCTGTTGCTGACACTCAACCGGCATGACCTGCTGAACCGCCGCAGCAATCTAGAGAAACTGCTCCGCACCCTGCTCGACAAGGCAGAAGGACTTCCCGTCATCGCCCCTCTGCACGGATATGCAGAAACTGCTGTCAAAGCTCTCGGCCTGAATGCTCCGAACCTTCATATTCTGCCGCCGCAGAGTTACCTGCATTTCGGTTTCCTGGTAGATCAGGCCAAAGGGATCATAACCGACTCGGGAAACATTGCAGAAGAAGCCACCTTCCTGGATGTCCCCTGCATCACACTGAACAGCTATGCGGAACACCCTGAGACCTGGCGCACCGGAACCAATGAACTGGTCGGTGAAGATCCGTCAGCTCTTGCTGCAGCACTGGATCACCTGATGCACGGTGAGTGGAAGCACACTACCCTGCCCGACCGCTGGGACGGACGTACTGCCGAGCGCATCGTACAGACTTTACTGAAAGATGCCTGATCACTGAAAGGCAATTTATAAAAACAGATCCGGCTGATGTCCCTGCCATTTCAAGCAGAAAAGACATCAGCCGGATGCTTTTTTACAGAAAATATCGTATTGTTCGATGTTGTTTCAACGAGCGGTCGATTCGCCTCAAACGAGCGGTCGATTCAGTCCCAACGAACGGTCGATTCAGCCTCAACGAGCGGTCGATTCAACCCCATCGAACGGTCAGTTCCAAAAGGGGATCAAGCCTTGCCTCCTTTACGTTCCAGTTCACGAAGACTTTCCATCTTTTTCGTTTCCAGGAACTCATAAATTCCGCAAAGATGTTCTTTCACACGCCGGTTACCGAACTCATATACTTTCGTAACCAGCCCGTCCAGGAAGTCACGGTCGTGTGACACGACAATCAGCGTTCCGTCGAAATCCATCAATGCCTGCTTCAGAATATCCTTTGTCTTCATATCCAGATGGTTGGTCGGCTCATCCAGAATCAGTAGATTGACCGGTTCCAGCAAAAGCTTGATCATTGCCAGCCGGGTACGTTCTCCACCGGAAAGCACCTTGACTTTCTTCATGGATTCTTCCGGTCCTCCGAACATGAAAGCTCCCAGCAGATCTCGGATCTTGTTGCGGATTTCTCCCTTCGCCACATCATCGATGGTCTGGAATACGGTCAGATTCTCGTCAAGAAGGGAAGCCTGGTTCTGGGCAAAATAACCGATCTGTACATTATGTCCCAGTGTCAGTGTACCTTCGTGATCTATCTCATTCATGATACATTTCACCAGAGTAGACTTACCCTCTCCGTTTTTACCCACAAAAGCAACCTTATCTCCCCGTTCGATCGTCAGATTGGCATTCCGGAACACGACGTGGTCGCCATATGACTTTCCGACTCCTTCCATGATAACCGGATAACTTCCGCTGCGCGGAGACGGAGGAAACTTCAGACGCAGGGCTGAAGTGTCTTCTTCATCCACTTCAATCAGTTCCAGCTTTTCAAGCATCTTCACGCGGCTCTGCACCTGGAGTGTCTTGCTGTAAGTTCCTTTGAAACGTTCGATGAAGTCTTTGGTTTCCTGAATCATCTTTTGCTGTTCTTCATACTGCTTCATCTGCTGTTCACGGCGTTCCTTGCGAAGCACCAGATACTGGGAGTAGTTCACCTTGTAATCATAGATACGTCCCATCGTAACTTCAATGGTACGGGTCGTGATGTTATCCACAAATTTCCGGTCGTGACTGATTACCACAACGGCCTTTGCACTGCTGATCAGAAAATCTTCCAGCCACTGGATAGACTCAATGTCCAGATGGTTGGTAGGCTCATCAAGCAAAAGTACGTCCGGATTCTGCAGCAACAGCTTGGCCAGTTCAATACGCATACGCCATCCACCGCTGAAATCACTCGTAGGACGGTCGAAATCTTCACGCTGGAATCCCAGTCCGAGCAACGCCTTCTCCACGTCTTCTTCGAAATGAGTCATGTCGATGGCATAGAACTTTTCACTCATGGCTGCCACCTTTTCGATCAGTTCCATATACGAATCACTCTCGTAATCGGTACGTGTAGCCAGTTCACCGTTCATCCGTTCGATCTCAGCTTCCATTTCACGCAAATGAGCAAATGCCTGCGAAGCTTCCTCAAACACGGTACGCCCGTCTTCCGTCATCAAATGCTGCGGAAGGTAAGCAACCACACAATCTTTCGGAGCGGTCACTTTTCCCCGGGTAGGCTGGCGGACGCCTGCCAATATCTTTAATAAAGTGGATTTTCCTGCGCCGTTTTTTCCCATCAGGGCAATACGGTCTTTTTCATTAATCTGAAAACTAATGTCACTGAACAAGGTGGTTCCGCCGAACTCGACGGTCAAGCCATCTACTGAAATCATATAATATGTGGTATTTAATTCTAAAACGGCTACAAAGATACATCAAATAAACGATTTAACCTTGATTCAGGCACAAAACAAACGCAGGGAAGCGCAAGCCCCGAAAGACTTTGCACTTCCCTGCGTCAGATCCGTTTCCGGAGCAGATATCCGGGATTATCCGGCCATCAGCAGAATCAGCAGCTGGGCTGTCAGAATACGAAGGAACATAGCCAGCGGATATACTGTAGAATAACCTACTGCCGGAGCATCGTTACCAGCCGTCTGGTTGGCATAAGCCAGTGCAGGAGGGTCTGTATTACTACCGGCAATCAATCCCATCAGGGTGAAATAATTCAGTTTATAATACCAGCGGGCTACCATACCCATCACCAGCAACGGAATAAACGTGATCAGGAAACCGATACCTACATAAAGCAGTCCGTCACCTTCAACCACCGTCTGCACAAAGTTTCCTCCGGCTTTCAGTCCGACACTGGCAAGGAACAATACAATACCGATCTCACGCAGCATCAGGTTGGCACTCATTGTGGTATAGGTAACCAGCTTCACCTTGTAACCGAAACGGCCGATCAGAATGGAAATAATCAGCGGACCGCCTGCCAGACCCAGTTTCACCGGAGTAGGCATTCCCGGAATGGCAATAGGCAGACTGCCGAACAGGATACCGCAAAGAATACCCACGAAAATGGTCACGATATTCGGATGGTCCAGACGCTTCAACTGGTTTCCCAGCAAATGAGCCACACGCTCAATCGCATCCTGAGGACCGACTACCATCACGCGGTCACCGACCTGCAACGTCAACTGACGGGACGCAAACAAGTCCATACCGGAACGGTTGACACGGGTTACATTCACTCCGTACATACTGCTGAAATGCAGTTCTCCCAAAGTTTTTCCGTTGATGTTAGGCTGTGTCACCAGAATACGGCGTGAAACCATCGTCTTATCCTGCTGTTTCAGATCCTCCCAGTCCATGTCAACTTGCGGACCGATAAAGGCTGCAATGGCCTCAGAATCATCTTCTGCACAGACAATGTACATCTTATCACCCACATGCAGAGTGGTATTTGCATTCGGAATGTGTATTTCACCATCCTGAATAATCCGCGAGCAGACAAAGTCGCGTGCCAGGAACTTCTGTACCTGCGAAAGATTCTTGCCCACCAGAGCTTCATTCTGTACCTCCAGAGAAACGATAAAAGGTTTCAGATGCGGATTGGCTTCCTCACCGCGCTGAATGTCCGCAGCTTCTTTCCCCATATCTACCCGGCAGATATAGCGGATGACAATCATGGAAAGGATGATACCGATAACTCCCAGCGGATAGGCACAGGCATACCCCATTGCAATTTCAGGACCGGAATAATCCAGCTGAGACAAAGCCTCGTTGGCCGCACCAAGTCCCGGAGTATTGGTCACAGCTCCGCAAAGCACACCGACCATCATCGGAATTTCCACACGCCCCTGCAGGGCATAATACATAATCAATGCTATCGCAATGTTCAGTGCAACAATTCCGACAGCAATCAGATTCATCGAGATACCTCCCTTCTTGAAAGAAGAGAAGAAAGACGGACCCACCTGCAAACCGATACAGAACACAAAGAGAATCAATCCGAAGTCCTGAATGAATGATAAGATGGAAGCATTTCCGGTAAATCCGAAATGCCCGGCCAGAATCCCGACGAACAAGACAAAGGTAACTCCCAGCGAAATGCCGAAGACCTTAATTTTCCCCAATAAGACGCCAGCAGCAATCACAAAAGAATATAATGCCACGATATGAGCAATCGAATCAGGATTTGTCAATAAATCTTGTAGCCAATTCATAATATTAAACTTTTTCTTAAACGCGGCAAATGTAACCAATTAAAGACAACCAGTCAAGAATTAAAGCCATAATATTTATTTTTGCCATACAGACTTTACAATTTATAAGTACATCCGGACAGTTTTTCCTATAAAAGTTTAACTGAACTGCATTTTTACCGCAAAAAAAGAAAACCTAAAAAGAAATTTGTATATTTGCCTATGCATGCCAATTATACAGCATGCAGTCACACTTAATCTAAATATCATAAAACACTGATTCACTATGGCAGATAGTAAAGAAAAACTCTTTTCAGATTTTCCACCCGTAAGTACCCAAGAATGGATGGATAAAATTACAGTCGACCTCAAGGGTGCCGACTTTGAAAAGAAACTGGTATGGAAAACCAACGAAGGATTTAAAGTGAAACCGTTTTACCGTCAGGAAGATCTGGAAGGATTGAAAACGACAGAAGGACTTCCCGGACAATTCCCTTACATCCGCGGAAACCGCAAAGACGACAATACATGGTTTATCCGGCAGAACATCCGGGTTGAATCGGCTGAAGAAGCCAATGCCAAAGCACTCGACATTCTGAATAAAGGAGTGGATTCACTGGGCTTTTCAATCAGGAAAAAGGATCTGTCACCCGAATTCATACGCACTCTGTTAAAAGACATCTGCTGCGAATGTGTAGAACTGAACTTCTCTACTTGCCAGGGACATACCGTACAGCTGGCAGAAATGCTGACTGATTATTTCCGTGAAAAAGGATATGATCCGACCAAGCTTCAAGGCTCCGTCAACTATGACCCAATGGAGAAAATGATGCAGAAAGGAAAGGATCTGAGCAAGTTTATCGACAATACCAGACGGCTGGTTGAAATATTTGCCCCCTATCCAAAATTCCGTTGCCTGGCCGTCAATTCGCTTTTGCTGAACAATGCAGGTGCCTACATTTATCAGGAACTGGGATATGCCCTGGCATGGGGTAATGAATACCTGAGCCAGCTGACAGAAGCAGGAGTACCCGCAGCACTGGCTGCAAAGAAAATCAAATTCAACTTTGGTATCAGCTCCAACTACTTCATGGAAATTGCCAAATTCCGTGCAGCACGTATGCTCTGGGCCAATATAGTCAAGGAATACAAACCGGTTTGTCCACGTACAGACTGCCAGAACACCGGAGCAGACGGCACTTGCTATTGCGCCTGCAAGATGGCTGCACATGCCGAAACCTCCAGTTTCAACCTGACAATCTTCGATGCACATGTAAATCTGCTGCGTACCCAGACAGAGGCCATGAGTGCTTCTCTGGCAGGAGTTGACTCAATCACCGTCACTCCGTTTGACAAGGCTTACGAAACACCGAATGATTTCTCCGAACGTATTGCACGTAACCAGCAGCTCCTGCTGAAGGAAGAAGCTCACTTCAACCGTATCGTCGATCCGGCTGCAGGTTCTTACTATATCGAAAACCTTACGGCTTCCATCGCACAACAGGCCTGGGAACTTTTCCTGAAGGTAGAAGACGAAGGCGGCATGCTCAAGGCTGTCGAAAGCGGAAGCGTACAGGAAGCTGTCAACGCCAGCAACAAGGCCCGCCACGAAGCTGTTTCGAAACGGAAAGAAATTCTTCTGGGTACCAACCAATATCCTAACTTCAATGAACTGGCAGGCGAAAAGGCACCATTGGCACAGACTTGCTGCTGCGGAGGCGGAAAGGATCATGCACACCATGAATGTGAAAAGCCGTTTGCAACCATTCAAACCGACCGTGCAGCCAGCGAATTCGAAGCACTCCGTCTGCAAACAGAACACTCCGGCAAACGTCCGAAAGCTTTCATGCTGACCATCGGAAATCTGGCCATGCGTCAGGCACGTGCCCAGTTCTCATGCAACTTCCTGGCTTGTGCCGGTTATGAAGTAATCGACAATCTGGGATTCGCTACCGTAGAAGAAGGTGTAGAAGCTGCCATGAAAGCAAAAGCCGACATCGTAGTGATCTGTTCCAGCGATGACGAATATGCAGAATATGCCATTCCTGCTTTCCAGGCAGTCAACGGACGCGCCATGTTTATCGTTGCAGGAGCTCCTGCCTGTATGGACGACCTGAAAGCCGCCGGCATTGAAAACTTCATTCATGTGCGCTGCAACGTGCTGGAAACCTTGAAAGAATATAATACCAAACTAGGAATCAATTAAATGCTATGAAACCGAACTTTAAAAACATCGATATATATGCCGGCTTCCATCCGCAAAATGGCATGGAATGGCAGAAAGCCAACGGCATCACTGCCAACTGGAAAACTCCGGAACAGATTCAAGTAAAGCCAGTCTATACGAAAGAAGACCTGGAAGGTATGGAACACCTGAACTATGTGGCTGGTATTCCTCCCTATCTGCGCGGTCCGTATTCCATGATGTACACCTTCCGCCCGTGGACCATCCGTCAGTATGCCGGATTCTCTACCGCTGAAGAGTCCAATGCTTTTTACCGCCGTAACCTGGCTTCCGGACAGAAAGGTCTGTCTGTGGCCTTCGACCTTCCGACACACCGCGGTTACGACCCGGATCATCCGCGTGTAGTAGGCGATGTCGGTAAGGCAGGAGTATCTATCTGTTCACTGGAAAACATGAAGGTGCTCTTCGACGGAATTCCCTTGAACAAGATGTCTGTTTCCATGACCATGAACGGTGCCGTACTTCCTGTCATGGCATTCTATATCAATGCCGGACTGGAGCAGGGAGCCAAGCTGGAAGAAATGGCCGGTACCATCCAGAATGATATTCTGAAGGAATTCATGGTCCGAAACACTTATATTTATCCGCCTGCATTCTCCATGAAGATCATTTCCGACATCTTTGAATATACTTCTCAGAAGATGCCGAAATTCAACTCGATCTCAATCTCAGGTTATCACATGCAGGAAGCAGGAGCAACGGCAGATATCGAACTGGCCTATACACTGGCCGACGGACTGGAATATCTGCGTGCCGGAGTTGCTGCCGGCATTGACATCGATGCCTTTGCTCCCCGTCTCTCCTTCTTCTGGGCTATCGGTATGAATCACTTCATGGAAATTGCCAAGATGCGTGCAGCACGTATGCTCTGGGCCAAGATCGTGAAACAGTTCAACCCGAAGAATCCGAAATCACTGGCACTGCGTACGCACTCACAGACTTCAGGATGGTCACTGACCGAACAGGATCCGTTCAACAACGTAGGACGTACCTGTATTGAAGCCATGGCTGCAGCACTGGGACACACCCAGTCACTGCATACCAATGCACTGGATGAAGCGATTGCCCTGCCGACTGACTTCTCGGCCCGTATCGCCCGTAACACGCAGATTTATATCCAGGAAGAAACACAGATCTGCAAGAATGTAGACCCCTGGGGAGGTTCCTATTATGTGGAAGCACTGACCAACGAACTGGCTCACAAAGCATGGGAACATATTCAGGAAATTGAAAAACTGGGTGGTATGGCGAAAGCTATCGAAACCGGTATTCCAAAGATGCGTATCGAAGAAGCGGCAGCCCGCACTCAGGCCCGTATCGACTCCGGAGAACAGACCATTGTGGGTACCAACAAATACCGTCTGGAAAAAGAAGATCCGATCGATATTCTGGAAGTGGACAACACCGCCGTACGTCAGGAACAGATTGAAAACCTGCGCCGTCTGAAAGAAGGACGTAACCAGGCTGAAGTAGACAAGGCGCTGGAAGCCATCACCGAATGTGTACGCACCGGCAAAGGAAACCTGCTGGAACTGGCTGTGGAAGCAGCACGCGTACGGGCTACACTGGGAGAAATTTCCGATGCATGTGAAAAGATTGTAGGACGTTATAAAGCAGTAATCAGAACAATATCAGGCGTGTATTCATCAGAAAGTAAGAAGGATGCAGATTTCGCACGTGCTTGCGAACTGACCGAAGAATTTGCAAAGAAAGAAGGACGTCGCCCACGTATTATGATCGCCAAGATGGGACAGGACGGTCACGACCGTGGCGCCAAAGTTGTAGCAACCGGATTTGCAGACTGTGGTTTCGACGTAGACATGGGTCCCTTGTTCCAGACTCCGGAAGAAGCTGCCCGTGAAGCAGTGGAAAACGACGTACATGCGGTAGGTGTTTCTTCTCTGGCCGCAGGTCACAAGACACTGATTCCGCAGATTATCGACGAACTGAAGAAACTGGGACGCGAAGACATCCTGGTATTTGCAGGAGGTGTCATTCCGGCTCAAGACTACGACTTCCTTTATAAAACAGGAGTTGTAGCCATCTTCGGACCGGGTACTTCTGTTGCCAAGTCAGCTTGCCAGATCATGGAACTGTTGCTGGATACAGAAGAATAATCCGCTGAAACATATAAAGAATCCGACAGACGGACTGCCCTGACAAACAAGCAGGCAGTATCGTCTGTCGGATTCTTTTTGATAAGATCTTCAGTCAGTTTTCTTTCTGGGAGATCTAATCCCGGATTTGTCCGTCGCCGCTGATCAGGTATTTGTAGGTGGTCAGTTCAGGCAAAGCCATCGGACCACGAGCATGCAGCTTCTGGGTGGAAATACCGATTTCGGCTCCAAATCCGAATTGTCCTCCATCAGTGAAGGAAGTAGGAAGATTCGTATAGACACAGGCTGCATCTACTTCCCGGGAAAAAATCCGGCACACTTCCGGATCCTCTGCTACCACACTCTCACTATGATGGGAAGAATAGCAGGCTATATGTTCCAATGCTTCTTCCAGACAACTGACTACACGGACGGACATTTTATAGTCCAGGTATTCCCGCCCCCAACTTTCTTCATTGGCGTGCTCCAGCCGTTCATACCTTCCTTTTAAAACACCGTAAGCCTCATCATCAGCATAGATCTCTACCTGACAGGCCGCCAGTGGGGACACCAGTTCCGGCAGGTCAGCCAAACGGCTCCGGTCTATCAGCAGACAGTCCAAAGCATTGCAAACACTCACCCGACGGGTCTTGGCATTGCATACAATGGCTTTTCCTTTCTCCAGGCTCCCCGATGAATGAAAATAACAATGGCAAATTCCGGCCCCTGTTTCTATCACAGGCACAAGAGCATGGCTCCGCACATACTGAATCAGGTTCCGGCTTCCCCGGGGAATGATCAGATCAATGTCGCCCACCGCACGCAACATCTCCTGTGTCTGTTCATGTCCGGGAGGTAACAGAGTCACACAGGCTTCCGGGAAATTCTCCTCTTTCAGCACGGTGCGAATCACATCCCTTAATGCACTATTGGACACGTCTGCATCGCTTCCGCCCTTCAAGACGCAGGCATTCCTGCTTTTCAGACAAAGCGAAAAAACATCCAGTGTCACATTCGGACGCGCTTCATAAATTACCCCGATTACTCCGAAAGGTACCGACACCTTACGAATATGTATCCCATTCGGCTGCGTCCATTCTTTCAGAACCACATCACAAGGAGATGCCAGGTCCGCTACCTTCCGGATATCCGCGGCCATCCCCTGAATACGCTCCTGGCTCAACCGGAGACGGTCGTATTTGGGATCAGCCGGATCCATTCTGAACAGATCAGCAGCATTGGCCTGCAAGATTGTTTCCATATGCTTTTCCACAGCATCAGCCAGATTCATCAGTACCCGGTCAATCTGTTCTTCAGACACACGGTTTAACGCATGTGAAGCTTTGCGTGCTTCCTTCAACTGCTCTTTTAAAGTCTGCTCCATCATTCTGTCCTCCACTCAATGTAAAGATTATTATAATGAACAAAGGGACGTTCGCCCTGTAATCCCATGCGGGACTGCACCTCCTCTGCACTACAGCTGATTTTACCCAAAGCAAATGCCGAGCCGTCAGGAGCAAGTATCTGCACAATATCATCTTTTTCAAATTGTCCTTCTACTGCTACGACTCCTACCGGCAGCAAACTGGCCGCCTGTGAAGACAAAAGTGCCCGGTAAGCTCCTTCATTGATCTGAATCTTTCCCTTGGCAAAACCTTCGCTGTGAGCAATCCATTTCTTCACTCCGGAAACAGGATGACTTCCAGGCAGGAAACGAGTATAAGGCACTTCATTACGCTCCAGCAGAATATCTGTCAGAATATGTTCCCGCTTACCATTGGCTATAATCACCATGATACCTTCAGACGCTACCTTCTGGGCCATACGAAACTTGGTGATCATGCCTCCGCGTCCCAAAGAAGAACGGGAAGTCTGTACAATGGAATCCGTATCCAGCCGGGCATCCGGAACAACCTCCCGCAACAATGCAGATGTCGGTAAAGCAGGATCTCCATCATACACCCCGTCCACATTGGAAAGAATCAACAGTACATCTACCCCCATCATGGTAGCAACCAATCCGGAAAGTTCATCATTGTCCGTAAACATCAGCTCCGTCACCGACACGGTATCATTCTCATTGACAACAGGAACAATCCCATGTTCCAGCATCACCTCCATACACTGTTTCTGGTTCAGATAATGCCGGCGGGTAGAGAAACTCTCTTTCATGGTCAATACCTGTCCGCACCGAAGTCCATACCCTCCGAAAAATTCATCATACCGGTTCATCAGTTTGATCTGTCCAACCGCGGAAAAGAGTTGCCGGGCCGACACCGCATCCAGACCGGTACATTCTTTCATTTCTCCTTTTCCGGCAGCCACAGCTCCCGAACTGATCAGGATCACTTCCTTGTCCATTCTCCGTAACTCTGCTATCTGGTCAACCAGTGCTGACATACGTGTCAGATCCAGCCTTCCGTCCGGACGGGTCAGTACATTACTCCCTACCTTGATTGCTATCCGACTATATGTTTCCATACCCAATTCGTTTAAGATTCACAAATGTAATTTATTTACCATAAAATAAAAACAAATCAATTACTTTTTAGCCAATAAACAAACATACTGAAATTTTATTATCGTTTTATACAACTTTTCAACTGTAAGAGAGTTTATATGGAAACTTGAACCTTACTCCTGTCTGTCCCTGTCTTTTTAACAATCAAAAAACAGTCTTATTCCATAAGTTCTTTGTATATTTGTTCCCTGACCAAACATTCCTTCCCTGGATGGGATATAAATCTATCAAGAGACTACCATGAAAAAAAACATTATATACCTTCTGACTCTCCTGCTGCTCTGTTGTTTCCGGCAGAACATACATGCTGAATATTTCAGAAATCTGAACTTAGGAAACGGACTTTCCCAGTTTTCCGTCATGTCCATCTGCCAGGACAGTCTGGGACGCATGTGGTTTGGTACCCATGAAGGTATCAACATCTACGACGGACATCACATCCGATACTATAAAGGATGGGTGGAAAGCGACCCCGGAGAAAAGCTCTGGCTAGGAAATTCCATTGACTATATCCACTGTGGCAACGACGGAAATATCTATTTCATTGCTGACCGTAATCTTTTTACTTACGACATCCGCTGCGAACGTTTCAGCCAGCTTACCACTGGGAACCAGACTTCTGCACTCACCACTACGGATACAGCGATCTGGTATACCCGACATGATACCCTGTTTGTGTGGGATACTCAAAAAAAACAAAGTCTGTATGTCCGCAATCTTCCAGCCAGCGACATCACAGCCTTGACCATCACCCGCAATGGGAATATCTACATAGGGACTGACAACGGGATTTACATAGCCCAAAATGCAACAGATCCCAATATGAAACATCAGCTTCAGAACAAAGGAGTACATACCATCTTCGAAAGCAGTAGCCGGGAAATCTGGATCGGTACTTACATGGACGGGCTTTACCGTATCATCAACGGCAAACTTATCAATGTTCCTTATTCACCTCACGACGGGAAAGGTACCAGCGATCGGCAAATCCGACAATTCACAGAAGACAGCCAGCATAATATATGGTTTGGAACGTTTTCCGGCCTGGAAAAATACAATCCCCAGACAGGTCTCTATACCAAAATACAGATACCTCAGCATGTAGGCGGACTCAGCCATCCCTCACTTTTCGCTCTCTATACCGACAGACAGGGAATCATCTGGCTCGGAAGCTATTACGGCGGAGTCAGTTATTTCAATCCTGGCAAGGAAGAATACCTCCACTATAACTACCAGAGCCACGCCCAGCCAGGAATCTATTACTCTTACATTGGTGAAATGGTTCAGGACAACGAACGTAATCTCTGGATCAGTACCGACGGAGGAGGAATCAGCCAGATCGGCCCCGGATGGAATCTTCTCAAGCAGTTTACAGCCGGCAAGGCAGACGGTCTGCCTCATAATAACATCAAAAGCATTGTCTACGACCCGCGCAGAAACAACCTTTACATCGGAACTTATCTGGGAGGACTCTCCCGGTACGATATCCGTCAACACACTTTCCATAATTACCGGAACCGGGCTGATAATCCGGGAGACATCATCTATCACCTGGAAATATGGAATGACAAACTCTATCTCACCACCCGTAAAGGACTGTTCTGTCTCGATCCGGATACAGATACGTTCCAGTTCCTTTCCAACACCAGCTCTTTCTGCGAGTATTTCGATATCTCTCCCCAAGGTACACTCTATATCATGGGCTGGAACTATGTTGACATATTTTCACTCACTGACAATACACTGACCCGACGGATATCCATGACTCCTTATGACTGTTACGGCAATCTCAGTCACATTCTGGCAACCGATCAGGGAGCATATATCAGCACACTGGGATCAGGTATTTATTTTTACAATGCAAAAAGCCATGAAGTTACTCATTATACCCATGCCAACAGTCAGCTTCCCAGTGACTACTGCTATAACATAGCCCGCGTTGACGAACATTCGATTGCTATCAGCACTGATAAAGGAATTACGCTTTTTACTCCTGAAAAACGGCAGGCATCCACGATTGTACTCCCCGCAGAAATACCTCTCATCTATGGAGGAGGCTTATATGTATCCCCCCAACATGAAATCTATATCGGAGGTCCCAAGGGAATCACAATGGTTCCGGCAGAAAGTTTCCGAAGCAATGCGACCCACAATTCACCTCTGTATTTCTCACGTCTGTGGATCAACAACCGGCTGGTTACTCCCCTGTCGGCAGACAATATACTTGACCAGACCCTTCCCTTTACCCATAAGCTGAAGCTCAAACATAACCAGAATAACTGTATCATCGAGTTTACCTACTCCGACCACAAAGAACAGTCACACCGGCAAACCTTTGAATACAAACTTGAAGGCTTTGACGACAAATGGATTTCCACTTCTGCCAACGAGATTCATTACACCAATCTCGACCCCGGAAACTACACCCTCAAAGTCAGACCTCAGCAAGGATCAGAAGAACAAACCATCTCTTTACAGATACAAATCTCCACCCCATGGTATTCCACCATCTGGGCCTGGATGCTCTACCTCATCACCATTGGTGCAGGCAGCTTCTGGTTTGTCCGTAACAAGCTGGCCAAACGGGCTCTGGCTCTTTCTCTGGAAAAAGAACGTTTTGAAAAACAGCATATCGAAGAAGTCAACCGGGCCAAGCTCGTCTTCTTTACGAATGTCAGTCATGAGTTCCGTACTCCCCTTACCCTTATCATCAGTCATCTGGATGCCTTGCTTCAGGAACAGCTCCCAGTACAATTATACAATAAGCTGCTGAAGATCAAACAAAACACCCAATACATGACTAACCTTATAACAGAACTCCTTGACTTCCGTAAATTCACCCAGAATCATGTGATCCTGCATCTGGCATCCCAGGACATCTGCCTGATGCTTGAAGAAATTTATCTCACCTTTACCGACTATGCCCAACAGCGCAAGATAGATTATACCTTTGAATCTGAGCCGAAAAATATCCTGTGCTGGATAGACCGGACTCAAATGGAAAAGGTATTCTTCAACCTTCTTTCCAATGCTTTCAAATATACCCCTGACGGAGGAAGCATCCGCCTGAAAGCCTGTATCCAGGGAAATCAGCTGATCATACAGACGACAGACAGCGGAACCGGTATCCCTGAAAACGAGAAACAAAGAATCTTTGAACGCTTCTTCCAGGGAGAAGACCAAAAAGGACAAGAAAAATATCCCGGAACAGGCATCGGACTGGCCCTGACAAAAAACATTGTCGAAGCACATCATGGAACAATCACGGTAAGCAGTATCCTTCATCAGGGAAGTACCTTTACCGTTACACTTCCGCTGGAGAAAGAAGTCTTCAACGAAGATACACGCGTGCAGTTCTGCGAGAATACACCGCCCAAAGAAGAAAAGGCATACTTTCCTCCCTGTCAGGAACCGGCACTTCCACCCATTCCCCAACCTCAGGAAAACCCACTCCTGCAGAATGAACCGGAAAACGAGACGGCTGATTCCGGTGAAAAGAAAAAATACACCCTGTTACTGGTAGAAGACAATCCAGACCTGTTGCAGACTCTGAAAAACATCTTCGATCCTTTCTACCGGGTAATCACGGCAACCAACGGAAAGGAAGGACTCTCGGCCACCTTTGAACATAAACCGGACATCATTATCAGTGACATCATGATGCCTGAGATGAACGGTACGGAAATGTGTCTGAAGATCAAAAGCAACATTGATCTTTGCCATATTCCCGTGATCCTGCTCACCGCTTTGAACAGTACGGAACAAAACATCGAAGGATTGAACCGGGGAGCTGATGACTATATTACCAAGCCTTTTGACACTCAGATTCTGCTGGCACGCACCAACAATCTCGTACGCAACCGGTTACTCATCCAGCACCAACTGAAGAAACAGCCCATCTCGGAAGTTGACCTGGCCAGCATCAACCCGCTCGACCAGCAATTCCTCCAGAAGGTAGATGAAGTTATAGAACAGCATATCGATGATGTTGAATTTGACATTCCCAAACTCTGTCAGGAAGTAGGTATGGGACGTTCCCTGCTCTACTCGAAATTCAAGGCACTCACCGGTATGACTCCCAATAATTTCCTGCTGAATTATCGTTTGAAATATGCGGCAACCCTGCTACAAAAATATCCGACTCTCCCTATTGCAGAAGTCAGCGACCGGAGCGGATTCAGCTCACCACTCTATTTCAGCCGCTGCTTCAAGAATCAATACGGAGAAACTCCCCAGAACTACAGACGGAAACAGTCGGAAGACAGTTGAATCATTCTGGATGCTCCAGGAAGCATACCGTCCTGTGAGAAGTCACATTGCCAGGTAAAAGGCCGTGAAGAAGTCCGTCCTTTCCAGATATCCAGCGTAAGCAATTGCTGACTCTGGGCCGGATCAGCCGCATGCACCACCAGGCGGCCTTCCTTCGTTTCCCGCAATTGCAAAATGCAGGGACGGTCGGCTCTGACTGACAAGTCACGGCTTTCAAAGGTTCCCGGAGCATAAAACACCAGATGCCACATTTTCAGTTTCCGGTTTCTGACTACCTGCAAGTCCGGAGTATTCTTCAGAATCCGGATGGAAGCATCTTTGCAATATGCCTCCATTTCGCCGGCTGTCTGCAGATCCGGAACTACCAGATATGCATAAGTACCCGCTGCCGGTTTCCGGCCATGCCGGATGCCAACCGTCACCACCTGTTTGCCAACCTGCTCCCGTGAAGCCGTGTGATTGATATCATACCAATTACCAGTCTGCATTTTATCCTGACAGAATACTGTTCCACCTTCCGGAAATATATATCCGACTCCATTATGCAACACCCATTTCAGTGAACCGCCGACACTGTCTCCCGGATTCATCTGACAAACTTTCTTTCCGTTCCTGATCCATACCGGCTGTCCTTTCTCCAGACACTGGTTTACCGTAGTCACCACTTCTGCCTCAGCACCTGATGTGATCCCTGCTCCCAGACATACCACTTCATTCTCATAAAAGAACCAGGCCTTATGTGCCCGGGTCAATACCCCCGCATAATTGTCCTCATAGGCATAGGCGGTCGCACCATACAGAGAGTCCGACACTCCACCGGCAAACTCAGAAGTGCCTTTTGTCTGCCAGTCACTCTTCGCCATTGGAATCTCTTTTAACTGCGGAGCCGTTACGCCGGGAATCCGCCTCCAGTCCCATACCGGGAATATCTCCTGATACTCATCTCCTTCACGGACAATATTAGTACATCCGTCCGACAGGAAATAAGTCCGCAGATTTTCCCCGTTGCCATACTCACACCGCATGGTCCGGGTAGAAACCATCCGCACATCAAACGTATAGGACGGACGCACATGCAACGTGTAATCACCAACCGGATAATGAGTATGAAACGGAGTAATACCCACATTCGCAGACAATCTTCCTTCCAGGCGTCCGACGATTTCCCGATATTCATCTGCATGAGCCGGATCCAGTTCCATCATCCGGCGGGCAAAAAGAGCAGTGGATGATTTGTCCGTCACTCCCGGACGACTCACTCCACGTCCCAGCACATCAAACAGCATGAAACGGCCACGAATAGTCGGATAATAAGTTTCACGCATGAATTTGCCCAGCAAAGCGACCTTCCCCTCCGGCAATTCATAATCCGTTCCCTTCGTATACATGGCAATCTGAGTAATCCCCTTCAGGATTTCATCTCCATATCCCCCAATGTACAACTGAGGGCCATGCTGAAAATAACTGTTATCATGCTGGAATCCCTCCTGCGTCGTATACACCAGCGGACTGTAAGCATTCTCAATCGCTTTCTTCAAATCAGTGGAATCCTCCGACAAACAACTCCGGTAAATCCAGTGCAAAGCGATATCCGTACGGTTGGCTCCCGTCCATTTGGCGGGATCTCCTCCGTCTGTTTTCATCCGTTCCAGTAATTTCCGTTCCAGTTCCTCCGGCAACTTCTTAGCTCCCGAACGCATCTGAATCAGCAAAATTCCCAGACACTGAGGTTCAGCTATCTGATTATACCACCAGTTATGACACCTGGGATTCCGTTCATGCCAGAACTCCAGTCCGGCCTGAATCTTGTCAAACAAACGGTCATCAGCATAATACGGATTCTCCGGATTTGTATAGGCAAAGACAAAATCACTCACACGCTGCAGGTGAACCAGCGGAGGCCAGTCCGTACGCTGGATACTTCCATAATCAACATCTGTAAAAGCTCCCTCCCGATAAAAGGACAAAGCCTCATCAATGGAAGGATTCTTGCTGAAATCCTGCCTGATCTTCTGCATCAGGATCTCAAAATCACTTCCGGAGGTTACCTCCGCCGAAAGGCTCATGCTTCCCAAGAAGCAACCACAGACCAGAAGCAGTTTTCTGACTTTATTCATTATATAAACATTCAAATGACTCATTTCGACCTCTTTTTCTGACTGTAAATTACTTCTTCACCGGCATCATCTTCATACGGATATATCCCTTGCCGGACTTACCCTTGAGCACAATGCCGATACGGCTGTAAGCCGGTGAATTCACTTCCACCGTATCACTCGTAAATGAAACAGGAGCCGATGACTCAATCCACACCTGCATCTTTTCATTTCCGGAAGAGAGTTCCAGACAATTTCCGGATACAACTTTCCACTGGGCCCGCGTGGTCAGTGCCGTTTCAAAGCTGACAGGTTTCTCACATTCAAAAACATCTTCGACGACAAAACTTCCACCTTCCCGGCGGTCATACGCGAAAGTACGCTCCAGTCTGCCCAGTCCTTCAACTGAAGAATAAGCTGATTTCATATCCAGACGGCAGACATCCGTCGAATCACTCAGCCGACGTTCCAGCACTTTTCCTTCCGCTTTCCGTCCTGTATCCTGCCATTTGCCATCCACCACCGGAACCGGATGACCGTATGAATTCTTGATCGGATAACGATAAGCATTCTCACTGAAGAAGTCGCCCGGATAAGAGAACGGGCCGCCCATATCTCCTGCCATAGTCTGATCTCCCTGTACGACAACAAACGAACCGACATCATTGTGATTATGACTGTCATCATTGTGACCGGCCTTAAAAGAAACTCCCAGGCGGCAGGAACTTCCCGCCACCGGACGTGCAATGACAATTCCTGCCATTTCATAACAGGCATGCAACGGATCCGACTCTTCTTCCAGCACCCGGTTCATTTCGGGAGTCATTTCTACCGGCCATGCCTGATGAGGAAACATACTGATGAAATGCAGAGACAGATTGTCCATCGGCGGAATGGAACAAGTTTCTTCTCCCGTTTCCAGCCCCAATGCCCGGTTACAGTAATCCGTCACAAAAGTATCAGGTGAAATCCCGATCCGGCAATCCGAGTAAGCCGGGCAAACCCGATTCTGAATCTGTATCTTTTCTCCGTAACGGGCCAGACGGACGAACTTCGGCAAACGGAAGAAATCAATCTGTCCCTGAGTAGCTCGGCACACCTCTTCACGTAAAGTGATAAATGCTCCAAAGCCATAATTATAATAACCGACTCCTTCCCGGCAGTATCCGTCATCGGCATATCCTTCCATCCCATACGACTGGTATTTCTCGGCAGCTGCCACGAAATAAGCCCGCTCTTCCTTATCAGGAAGCAAAGCCAGTGCTGCTCCGGTCACCCCGGCCAGGCAGACAGAGTTCCAGTTGTTCTTCACCGTAAACCAATAAAACGGCTTTGTCTCTTCCAGACATCGGCGAATGGGACGGAATACTTTCTCACGGAAAGCGCAATTCACCAGAGCACGTGTCTCTATCGGCAACCGGTCATCCAGCAGACGCACACACTGCGCAAACGTATTGCCAGCCGTAGCCACCACCAGATCTACATAATAATCCGTACCGTTATAATTGCGCAGATCGCGGTCATGGGCCGGAATTGACCATGGCTTCTGGCGGCACAGTTCCTCCATTCCCTTGATAATGGCCGGCAGGAAACGCTTTTTGTTCTCCATACACTCTGCCAGTACGAGCCGCCAGAGATACTGATAACGGGCATTCATCATGTTTTCGCCCGGCAGACGGATTTCTGTCTTGTTCAGGTGCAGATAAAGTGAATCCACAAAAGGAGGCATTCCTTTCTCCAGACTTTCGGAAGCCAGCTTCAGAATATTCTGCCCTTCGGGAGTCTGCAACAATTGGTTCCAATGCTCCCTGTTTTTATAGGTCAGTCCCAGTCCCTGCGGCTTGTCGGGCAACATGGCAGCAATTTCACGCACCCGTTCAGAAGAAATATTTTTTTCTGTTCCTCCCCCGGCTGCCATCCGATAGATTTCCGTTCCGGCCAGCAGGAAGGCTCCCGGCCCGTAAGGTTCAGTCATCTGACGCGCCACTTTACGGGGATCCGCTCCCACAGGCTGTACATATCCCAGTCGTCCATCTTCTTCGACTGCCGAAAGCAGAGCCTTCCATCCCTTTTCAACCGCAGGCAAAAAACGCTCACGCGAAAGCAGACCCTCATTGACACCGTACGCCAGTCCGTAGACATAGAATCCGGTTCCGCTCGTCTCAGGAGAAGGATACGACTCCGGATCCAACAGACTGGCCGACCAGAAACCATCCGCACGCTGCAAGCCTACCAGCCGCTCACACATCTCTACAAAAAGGTTCTCATAAAACGGACGCGACTTATGTCCGCGCGGCAGTTCACGAAGAATCTCCACCAGTCCGCCAATCACCCATCCGTTTCCGCGTCCCCAGAACACCTTCCGGCCATTGGCCTCTTTCTGTCCGATGTAACGATGGTCGCGGTAAAACAGATGTTCCTCCCGGTCAAACAGATGATCATACGTAGCCCGATATTCCCGGTCCATAAAACGAAGATATTTCTTGTCGCCCGTTATGGAATACAGACGAGCATACACCGGAGGAGCCATAAACAACGCATCACACCAGGTCCAGCGTTCCAGCGTAGAAGCATCCCCATAGTCGAGTGCAAACGAACCCTTCGACGGGTGACTGATCACCCAGTCAATACGTGCCTGAGAAGGGATCAGCATTTCCTGGCGGCCATACTTGCGATAAAGGTCCAGATACATCTGGGCCACACAGACATCATCAGCATGGTACATCCGCTGATCCACCTGCCAATAGTTTCGTGCCCCCAGCTTCCTGAGCCATTCATAGTACATTTCATCCCCGTTCTCGGTCTCAGCTATTGCTGCCCAGCGGGACAAACCCAAATAAAAAGTCGCATTCACCCAGTTCAATTGTCCGTGAACCACTTCCCGGCTATGTGCAATCTGCCAGTCGGCCACCCGTCTCATGGACTGGCGTACATCCGATTTGACAAAGATACATTGTGCCTGCACCCCCAATGTCAGGAAAAGCATCCATAGAATAAGCAGTTTCCGTTGATTCATATATTACATCTGTTAGGTTAATAAATGATATTCTTTCAGGCTGTAAATTTAGCTTCTTCCCCTGAAGTTTAACCTTTAAAATTGTCCGATATAACTGGACATTCTGTACATCTTTCCTTTTATTCCATTAGAGAAAACAAGTGTTATCCCTAGAGAAAACTGTTGTTCTCTCAGCACGAAACAAAAGTTTTCTTCTGGTGAAACTTTTGTTTCCACCTAGTGGAACAAAAAATTCCACTAAGTGGAACTCTCCCCACCGACCGTATTCTGAGCCCGCATCGTATAGAGAATTTTTCGTCTTTCTGCTTTCTGTTTCTAAAAAAAGACGGCACCCGGAGTCCCCTCCCGATGCCGTCTGACCAGTTGATTTAGTTTCTCATAGCAATTCTGATTCACATCAGTAACGAGTCAGAATACCTTTTTTATTCCCCAAAATTCTCAAAGGTATTCTTCCGATCTATGTAATCAACTTCACCTGAATTCTGATAATAAACCTCTGCCAGTTTCAGATATTTGGAATATAGTGCTTTCACTATTTCCACTTCATCCCCTTCTGTAACAGGCATCCGTACCTTGTGAGGCGTATTGACGAATTCCAGTTCCCAATCCCCAAGTTCCGAGTAGAAAGCATTTGCCCTGAAAGCTTCGCGTCCGTAAACCATCGGCAGGTTGTCTTCCGTATAAGACGTTCCGTTCTTCAGACAACCGGCAAGCATGGCATAAAACTTCTGCCAGCGTTTCAGATAATATTTGCCGATCAGTCCTCCCCATTCTCTCCACGAGTAATCAAAAATGAGAGGATCTCCATCTGCCCCCCAAATGGTCACCAGAGCCGTTGCGTTTCTCTCAAACTGATTCTTTTCTTCTTCCGTATCTCCCCAGGAACGGGCATCGGCAAGCCAACGGTCAAAATTAAATTCCGGGCGAGTCCGCAACAGAGTGTCCACATCCGTCAGCAGTTCCAGGAATCGCCGGCTGTGTAATTCAAATCCCTTTTCGTCTCCCGCTTCAAAAGCCTTGGCCACCTCCTTGTGAATGGCCTGTCCCAGATTTGTCATAATCTGACGCTGGAGATCCATGATATCAAACCGATAAGCCTCTGAAGTCTTCAAGATACCGGCATCTTTCAGCATAAAAGCCTGTGCCTCGATCAGCAGCCAGGGAGAATACGGAATCCCCAGTCCGGCATTAGGACCGGACTTCTTGACATGCAAGGCCGGGCGGGCAGCAATGATGGAACTGAGTTCCGTCCCGTTGGTTCCCGGACGATAAGGACCTTCCAGCAAAAGCAACAAAGCCTTATGAGTGTTTTCCCACTTGCTGCCGTATCTGCGCAAGGCATATTCCTTCAGCCATCCGTCGAGTTCAACCTTTCCTTTCTGCAAAGGCATCTCGAAAGCCAGTTCATAATACAACGGATTCTGCTCAATGCCTTCCATAAACAATCCGCTTCCGCAAACATTCGGAGAAAGACTGACCGCCGCTTCATACTGATTACCGGCCAGCAGAGGCAAATCCCCGTGCATATTGATCCGTCCGCCGAAATTATGAAGATTACCGGCTACGACAGGATATCCCCAGCAGGCATTGCGCTGCGTACATTTACTGCCATTCAGATCCAGTATCAACAAATGTTCTTCAGGCACCGCCTTCACGATCGGTTCTCTCAGACTCCAGGCCTGCATAGCCCACAAGGAATGAGGATCAAACTCCTGGAAAAGAGTATGAATGGAACGTCCGACAGCCGACAGGTATTCCGGCGTATCTACAGGAGGACGGCTTTCATGGAAAGGATCTGCCGCATAGACTCCATGCGCACCAAACAATTTCTTTTCTTCTTCAAGGAAATCTCTTCCTATCACCTGAAAAAGAGAATCCGTAGGATCAAGTTGCGCTGCTCCCTTAAATCCACACCAGGAAGGTTGCGGCTGTATCTTGGCTTCAGGATACTTTTCCTTCAGTTCACGGGGAACATATCCGGAGAATCCCTGCTGGATCGGTTTCATTCCCAGTTCCAGCTCCCGTCTGATGATCTGCTGTCCCAGAACCACATGCTTATCAATCCATGATTTGGGCAAAGGACCTCCATAACTTTGCAAATTCTGCATCCATTGCCATGCTGCATGCGAAGGTGCGGCAAGAAAAGAACGGGCTTCCTCATCCGTAAACCGATGTTTGAGGAGTGTATTGTACCACACTGCTTCCAGACCTACAACTGACAAAGGCATATTGATGGAATTCATTGCCATATAATCAATCTCCCTTTGCCATCTGTCCCAGTTCCACCAGGCAGCAGAATAGCTCAGTGTGCAATAATTCATGTAAACCCGATACTTCCCGTGAATCGTATTACGGACTGTTTCCGAAGGCAAAGGCAGCTTCTCCGGTAAATCCAGATGATCGCCCAGCCAGGAGATATGTACCTTGCAGACATACTTCAAATACTGATTGAAAGCAGTAGCCAATGCCACCGGATTGTTTCCCCGCAGCACAACCTTTCCGTCTTTTGACGAGATCTCATAGACATCTTCTCCTTCCTGCGGACTGATCAGTTCCAGAACAAACTGGTCACCATAACCGGGCGTTACCCGTTCGATCAGAGCATACGCAGCTTCCACCGGAGAAACCGGCTTCGCAAATCCTGTGACGGCTATGAACAATCCCAGAAGCAATATCCACTTTATTTTCTTCATAATTCTTTTTTGAAGTAGTCTTTATAAATCAAGAATTCATCCACGGATGGCATATTTGCATCAGCTTATATATTAGGAATTACCTTAATTATCACCTATGTAACAACTTTAAACTGTAGCTCAACAAAATGCCATCCGTGTCTGAATTCTCTTTTGGGTTATTTAGTCAATCCATCCAGGATTCTGCTCCAGATTGGAATTCATCTGAATTTCAGTTCTTGGTATGGCCCAATTATACAAATAATCACCAGCCCAAGAATAAGAATACTGAACATCACCCCAAATCTGTTTCAAACCAGCTCCCGGGAAAAATTTTGTCTCATGTAATGTTTTCCAACGCATTTCATCAAAGAAATTCACACCCTCGCCAGCAAATTCCCATCGACGCTCATTACGAATACGTTCACGCATATTTTCCTGTCCACTCACCTGAGTATAAGCATTCGTATTCAGTTCAGCGACACCAGCACGTTTACGAACCATATTCACATAGGTTATGGCCTCATCCGTTTTACCTTGTTCATTTAAACATTCTGCCAGCGAAAGAAGGACATCCGCATATCGAATGATCGGAATATCAATTGGTGAATATTCTCGATTCGGAATTTCAGAAGAGCCTTCGGCCACAAATTTACGGAACAGATAGTAAAAACGATTATTAGTATCAGTTTTCAAGTCATAAGGATCAGCTGTATCATATCCTCTATACGGCCAGCGTAAAGTATATGTATAATCTGTATTGCTAACAGAACCTAAATAAGTGGAATACGGAGTGATAATTGTTTTCTGTAAACGGGGATCACGGTTGCTATATGCCGTTAAAATACGAGCCTCATTTCCACTATCCATATATTTAGACATATCCGCTCCGTCAGAAGTCATTTTACTTTTCTCATCATCAGTCAATCCATCACGCAAAAAATAAACAGAACGTGCAGCCGGATCCATTTCGTTATATCCAGGAATGTAATCATCCCAATTGAACGGCTTTCCATCAGCACATTCATAAGAATCAACAAAATCTGAATTTACCAAATATGTATTCCAACAGGAACCATAAGTCACACGAGAACCATAACGGAATGAGAAAGAGTTTCCATAACCACTCTCACCAATACACTGCATTGAAAAAATCATTTCATCACATTGTTCATTAGCTTCCTTAAAAAGTGCCTTATAGTCTCCGTTAAACAATGCATAACCACACTCACCTACTTTGCGAAAATCAGCTTCAGCCTTAGCCCATTCATTCATCCACATATAAGCTTTCCCTCTCAAAGCATAAGCAGCTCCTTTTGTCGCACGTCCGTAATTGCCGTCACCAGCAGCATACTTGTCAGGCAAATCATCTGTATTGATTGCATCTGTCAAATCAGCTATAACCTGATTCCAAACCTCTTGTTCTGTATTACGTCCTTTCGTAAATCCGTCCAATTCAGTTGGTTCCAGATATAAAGGAACCCCTTTATACATAGAGTTCAGCTTATAATAGAAAAATGCCCGCATAAACTTTGCTTCAGCCATCAAACGATTTAATTTACTGGTTTCCAAAGGTGCGCTAGGCAGATTAGCTATAGCATCGTTACAACGGCTGATACCTTCATAATGTACCTGCCAATAACCGGAGAACAAACCATCACTGGTTGTAATATTACCAAGTGTGATCGCATAATCACGGTCACGACAATCAGCAGAAACGCCAAAACATTCGAATTTATATAAGTCGAGAGCTACATTACTGGAACGCAAAACACTATAGATTCCGACAACTCCCATATCTGCCAAATTCTCAGAAGTCCACATCGTTTCTGAAGAAATAGATCCATAAGGATTCAAATCCATTAAGTCTCCACGACAACCAGACATAATTGTCATTGCGGCACCCAAGAGACATATATTTCTTAGCAATTTCATATGTTTTATTATTTAAAGTTAGAATGAAAGATTGACACCAAATGCAAATTGTCTCACTGAAGTATATTCAGGAGAAGCACCCAATTCGGGATCCTGACCTGGAAAATCTGTAATATTAAATACATTCTCTATAGAAACATACAATCTCAGATTCTCCATACAAACTTTCTTGATCATATTTTTGGGAAAAGTATATCCAAATGTCAGATTTTTAAGTTTTAAATAATTTGCATTAAACAGATAAAGTGAACTTGTTTCTGTATTCTGCCATCCGCTTTCGCCATTAACCAGACGTCCATAACGAGCATTGATGTTGGTACGCGGATCTGTTGGATTCTCAGGATCATAAAAATAATGATCATAAGCTATATCTTTAGATAAAGCACATCCAACACGGGTTGTCGGAGAATTATAGCCAGTAGAAGATCCCCAATACAATTTAAATCCAGCTTGTCCAGCCCAGTTCATTGAGATATCAAATCCCTTCCATGCTGCAGACATCTGCAAACCGAAATTATATTTTGGAGAACTGGATACTCCTTGGAATTCACGGTCATCTGTACCACCATAAATGCCATCTCCATTATAATCGGCATAAATATAATCTCCATACCAAATTTTATCTTTAGCAACAGTCTTGTTTGGCATGAATGTATAACCTTCCTCGATCATTGCTTGCAACCAAGCCATATCAGTTTCTGTGCGAATCATTCCATCAACAGGTCCTCCATTAATACCATCAACTTCATAACCTCTACCAGTTCCCTGATATGGATTTTTCAGATAATATTCATTTGCAATATGTCCTTCAACAATCGGATTCACAGAAGAAGAAGAAGAAGCAACATCCCCAATGTTACTTGTATAATTTCCATCTTCATCATAACCGGCTTTGAATTCACCTTTATATTTAGTTACTTTATTGGGTGTATAAGAAAAGTTTCCACTAACTGAATAAGAGAAATCACCTACATGATCCTGCCACCCCAAAGTAAATTCAACTCCTTTCTTGGTCATTTCAGCTAAATTTCGTGTTGGAGCAGATTTACTGCCGACCGTCAAATAAATGGAAGGAGTATAAAGAATACCTGTCGTCTTACCGTAAAAAGCATCCATTGTAAAAGAAAGACGGTTTCTAAAAGCATTAAAATCCACACCAACATTAGCCATAGTTGAAGTTTCCCATGACAGAACAGTGTTTGCTAAAGAAGTACTTGCCAAACCAGATGTCAAAACACCTCCCAATGGATAACGAGATGAACTATACACAGACTGATAATCATAATCACCTACATAACTAGTTGTAGATCCTCCATCATTACCAACAGAACCATAAGATACACGAAGTTTCAGATTATCCAACCATTTACGAGTTGAACTCATAAATGGCTCTTCTGAAATACGCCAACCAGCCGAGAAAGAAGGGAAAGTACCCCAACGATAATCCTTATGGAAACGTGAATTTCCATCATAGCGTAAATTTCCTTCCAACAAATAACGAGACTTAAAGGCATAGTTCACACGACCAAAGAAAGAACGATGGGCACGATCTGTGGCACTACCTTCAATACTCTGCATCTCAGTCGCTGAACTAGGAGTATGAACAGAGGAATCAATCAGTCCTTTCTTTTGAGCACTTCTGTATTCATATTTATAATAATACTCCTCATAACCAGCCATTACGCTCAAATCATGATTCTCTGCAATCACTGTATTATAACGCAAAATATTCTGAATCGTATAACTATAATCTGAACGGTTATAGAAATAAGTAGTCATATCTGCAGGTGCTGTCGCTGGTGACATTACAGTTCCATCACTGAAGCGTACTTTCTCGTATGGATTAGTCCAGGTAGAATTATCCTCCCAATATCGCTTATAATTCAAATTAAAATCCCATGAAAGCCCCTTCAACGGAGTAACACGAGTAAACAGTGTCGTATTGAAATTAGTTTTATGACGTTCTCCATCTTGAGAATTCAAAAAGGCCCCTATAGAATTGGCAGTTGCACTCTCTTCTGAAGCTTCCGGATATCCATAAGCCCCATTCCATTCAGGATAAATACCTGGAGTCGTTTGACGTAAATAATTATTCGCATTATCAAAGTTCCCGGCCTCCTTATCTTCTTGAGAGGCAAATGTATGCGTTCCTATTGTCAACCATTTTGTTATATCAGCTTCAATGTTTGCACGTAAAGAATAACGCTTAATACCCGTATTTTCCACCAGACCCGGATTGTCCAAATATCCTGCAGACATTTGCATCCGTAAACGATCAGATCCGCCACTAACCGAAACATTATGATCATTTATCATACCATTACCAAACAGGTATTCCTGCCAGTCAGTATTAGGATATGCAACATAATTAGGTACACCATTTTCATTTACTCCATTAGGATCTTTAGACTTTTCACGCCATAAATCAATCGTACTTTGAGCAAAATGAGCAGGCTGACCAATATTCTCAAAAGATTCATTAATCCATTCCATGTAATCAGCATAATTCGTTACCTGATCTATCAAATTTGTAGGTTGTGCATACGAAATACGCCCTGAATAAGAAACAGAAATCTTACCGGATTTACCTTTTTTAGTTGTAATAAGAATAACGCCATTGGCTGCACGAGAACCATATATAGAGGCAGAGGCAGCATCTTTCAATACTGAAATATTCTCTATATCTTGAGGATTAACCAGGTCCATAGAGCCTTCGACCCCATCAATCAATACTAAGGGATCATTGTTGTTCAAAGTTCCGATACCACGAATACGAATCGTTGAACCATCACTACCTGGCTGACCGGAATTTTGCATAACCTGAACACCTGCACTCATACCAGCCAATGCATTGGAAACATTAGTCACCGGACGCGATTTTGCCTGTTCCTCAAAATCAACAGAAGAAACAGAGCCTGTCAGATTTACCTTTTTCTGCGTTCCATAACCTACAACTACAACCTCATCCAGCAATTCTGTATCTTCTTCTAATTTAATTGAAAGATGACGTGTAGAAGAGGTCACCTTTATCTCTTGAGTTTTATACCCCACAAAAGAGATTTCCAACGTACAATCTCCAGAAACCTGTAATGAGAAATTTCCTTCAAAATCGGTTATTACTCCACTACTTGTTCCCTTGACTAAAATATTGGCACCAATCACAGGAAGTCCCTCCGCATCAACTACAGTACCATTAACAGTTCTTTGCTGAGTCACTCCGGCAACTATGGCAGAAGGTAATGTCTCAACATTACTTTCCGTTGCTCCCATAGTGCCTGTAGCGACTAATGTCAACGATGCCCCCAAAACCAATCTGTTAGTCCAAGGGCGGAAACATTGAATGTTATTTTTCATAATTATATGGTTAAAATGTTTTTCGAGAGCAAATATATTTTAAAAACAAATCTTCACCCATACAAAATATCCACAAAACATAACCAAATTATCCACCCAACTTAAGGCATAAACAAAAAATTCTTTTTCAGTTTCTCACGTACGATTTCATTACTTTTTCCGCACAAAACTACAGGTCTTTTCTTCTTTATAAAAACTATTATTGCATTATATTAATAATATAAATCTATCCAACCATGAAACATATGAAAACAGTCATTTGTGCTCTTATTCTATGGACTGCATGTACCCCAATTAAAATTCATGCCTATACAGAAAGAAACTTATTACAAAATCAAATTTCAAAAGCAGATTTAAAAGAAATACTTCAGTTAAATCAAAGTTGGGTTACCTATCCAGCATACGAAGAACGACAAGAATGGAACGATTTTTTTGGTGAATATAAAGATTCACTCATCCATTACGGAGAACAATTATTAAACTATCAATGGAAAACAATCCCCGCTACTGCTTATTTGGAATTCGAACGTTCCGGAAACCGAGAAATAATGGAAACACCTTTTGGTGAAAACAATAATGCCCTGATGACCTTTATGTTAGCAGAACTAGCTGAAGGTAAAGGACGATTTACAGATCAACTTATTAATGGGGTTTTTCATTCCTGCGAAATGACTTCATGGGCTTTAGCAGCACATTTAATAACTCAACCAACACATCGAGCTTTACCCACACCAAAATATCAACTAATTGACTTGACAGCCGGAGATCTTGGTGGATTACTCTCATGGATCTATTATTTCATGCACAAAGAATTTGACAAAATTGATCCTGAAATATCACGTCGCTTACGACAAGAATTGGAAATACGCATCATGGAACCTTACCTAAATAATGATAATTTTTGGTGGATGGCTATAAACTACAAAGGACAAATGGTTAACAATTGGAACCCCTGGTGCAACAGCAATGCTTTAATGACTTTCATGCTAATGGAAAACAATGTCGATAAATTATCCAAGGCTGTATGGAAAAGCATGCAATCTGTCGATAAATATCTCAACTATGTCCATGCAGACGGAGCATGCGAAGAGGGACCTTCCTATTGGGGACATGCAGCTGGAAAAACTCTAGATTATTTATGTCTGCTTAAACGAATAACAGGTGGACATATTGATATTTTCCATGAACCACAAATTCGTGCAATGGGAGAATATATATCTCGATCTTATGTAGGGAACGGATGGGTTGTTAACTTTGCCGACGCCTCAGCTAAAGGAGAAGCAGATGCTCACTTAATTTACAGATATGGATGTGCTGTTTCCAGTTCTGAAATGAAGTTATTTGCATTCAATTTGGCTAAATCAAAAAAATTATCATTGAAAGGACGAGATATATTTAGGGCACTGGAAGCACTTGCTATAAACAAAGAGTTACAGCAAAAAATAACATTATACCAAAAACCTGACTACACCTGGTATTCTGAAACAGAAGTGTTCCTTCAAAAGACCCAGCATGCATTTTTTGCAGCTAAAGGAGGATATAATGATGAAAGTCATAATCACAATGATATAGGAACATTCTCTTTGTGGATTGACAATACACCATTTATTATTGATGCCGGCGTAGGAACTTACACCAGACAAACCTTCAGTGATGAACGCTATTCCATTTGGACTATGCAAAGTGATTTTCATAATCTTCCTAAAATAAATGGAATATCCCAACAATATGGTAAAAAATTCAAAGCTTCTCAAATTCAAGCTTCATCCAAACATTTCAGCCTAGATATATCAACTGCTTATCCACAAGAAGCCGCTGTAAAAGAGTGGATCAGAGATTACAAATTAAACGAACACACTTTAATTATAAAAGACAAATTTTGTTTGACGGAAGTAAAGGATGTAAATATTATTCATTTTCTTACACCTGGAAAAATACAAATCGAAAAAAACTTAATTAGAATCAACAACAATAATATTAAAATAGTCTTATATTTTGATTCTCAAGCATTCGAAGTCAACCAAGAAGAAATAATATTAACAGACAAACGACTTTCAGCTGTATGGGGACAAAGTATTTTCCGACTTGTGTTCAAAGCAAAAGAAAAATCACGTCAAGGACAATATATTTTCAAAATTAAATATCAATAACAAACATAGAATATTCCAACTAAAAAACTTTTTATTTAAACCTAAAAATATACACATGAAACGAAAACTGATTCTTCTGACCTTATTGAGCCTGCTCCTTTTCCCAGGGATTCATGCCTCTGGTTCCAAGTCTTCTTCTCCTGCTCTGGAAGTAAATATAGACTGGGCAAAGTTTATGAGCGAGCAGGATATGATCTGGGAAGTACTTCCCCAGGCATGGTATGAAGCTCCGTTCATGGGGAATGGAACTTTGGGACTTATGGTCTGGTATGAACCCAAGCTGAATGCCATCCGGCTGGAAACCGGAAACAGTCTGGTCCATGATCATCGTCCGGAAAAGGGATTGTTTGGCAATCCACGCCTTCTGACAGGACACTTCCTGCTTCAGCCTCAGGGGAAAATAATTGGAGGAACCATACGGCTTGACTTATGGAATGCGGAAATGAGAGCCGAGATACAGACAACTGAAGGAAGTTTTCAGCTGGAAGCTATGGTGAATGCCGCCGATCCTGTTATTCAAACAAGATGGAAATTACAGAAAGAAGAAAACATTTCCATAAAATGGATACCGGCCTCAGCCAATAGTCCACGCTACCAGTACGGACTAACTCCAGCCGGAAGCTGGATGAAAATGCCTGAAAGTTACACCGAAAATCCTCCGGCAAAAGTAAAGCTTTCCCCCAAAGGAGGAATAAGCCTGCAAACCTTACCCGCCGGAGGAGAAACTGCCATATACTGGCAAACAGACAAATCTTCGGAATGGCATGAGCTATGGATCAATGTAGCACATTCCTATCCGGAAAGGAATGCATGCAAAGTAGCCGAAGAAACAGTCATTCGTGCACAACAACAAGGATGGAATTCACTCAGGACAACGCATCAGCAATGGTGGCATAACTTCTATCCGGCCAGTTTCTTCTCTGTTGACGACGGCATTAAAGAAAGTTTCTACTGGATTCAACTGTACAAACTTGCTTCAGCCACACGTGCCGACGGGGCATTAATTGACAATACAGGTCCCTGGCTGACCGTCACTCCCTGGCCTAATGCGTGGTGGAACTTAAATGTCCAATTGACTTACTGGCCTTTAAATACATCCAATCATCTGGATCTCGCCCGATCACTCGAAAATGCGATCTATGGCAACATAGAAAACCTGCGTACAAATATTCCGGAACCTTACCGTCATAACTCATTAGGCATCGGAAGAACTTCCGATCTGGTATGTGCATCCGAAACCGTAGGAGTCCCAGGAAAAGATCCAACGGCTGAAATCGGACTGTTGACCTGGACTTGCCACAATCTATGGCTGATTTACCGTCACAAAATGGATGATCAGTTATTGAAAGAACATCTGTTTCCTGTTCTGAAAGGATCGGTCAATTATTACCTGCATTTCCTTTATAAAGGGAAGGATGGCCGGCTGCATCTGCCGGTTACTTACTCTCCGGAGTATGGATCAGCAGAAGACTGCAATTTTGATCTGGCACTCTTAAAATGGGGATGCCAGACTCTGACTGAGATCTGTAAGCGATTAGGCATCAAAGACCGTCAGGAAAAAGAATGGAATGACGTTCTAAAGAATCTAACTTCATTTCCTTGTAACCAAGACGGGCTGATGATCGGACGAAATGTTCCATACAGTTCATCTCATCGTCATTTCTCTCACCTCATGTCTGCATATCCGCTTCATCTGCTCAATCCGGAAAATCCGGAAGAGCGAGCACTTATCGAACGCTCACTGACTCACTGGCTGAGTAAACCGGAAGGACTCCGCGGGTACTCTTTTACAGCAGCATCCTCTCTTTATTCTACGTTAGGACAAGGAGATAAAGCCCTGGAGCACTTAACTGATCTCTTTGACAAACTGCTCGGAGTAAATACACTCTATCAGGAGTCAGGCCCTGTCATCGAAACGCCCTTATCCGGAGCTCAGTCGGTCCACGACATGTTGTTACAAAGCTGGGGAAACAAAATACGTGTCTTTCCCGCTGTCCCCTCTTTGTGGAACAACCTGAATTTCCACAACTGGCGTACAGAAGGAGCTTTTCTGATCAGTGCACGCAGAACAAATGGAAAAACGGAATTCATCCGGATTTTGAGTGAAGCTGGAGAACCTTGTACCATCGTTACAGACATACAGAAACCGATCTTTGAAGGTAAACGAAATTTCCAAACTCTGCAAACAGCCCCGAATACCTACGTCATAGACCTGAAAAAAGGAGAAGAAGTATTTATCAGAAATTCCGATACTCCAACAACCTTCACGATCAGTCCACAGACAGGAGATTCTCATCTTTCAAGAGTCTATAATCCTTTCGGGAAAAAAGCACTGCACTGATGTTCCGTTTTTTACAAATAATACGATGGAATCGTACAATTATACAAAAGAAAGTACAAATGGAAAAAATCATAGGTTTTTCCGTACAATAGCATCAGTTCCCTCACAGGGAAATGCACTAATATTGCGACTGAAAAGAATTGTCATTTTAATAGATAAACCAAAACCATGAAGAAACTGAAAAACAAAATCTTTATCGGATGTGCATGCATGTTGGCATCAAGCTTTACAGGTTGTGCTCCTCAAAAACAAGATCAGAAAGAATCTTCCTGGCCTCAGGCCGCACTTCAAAATGCAACACGTCAGCTGACTCTTTCACTGGACAGCACAGGACGTGACGGAAATGTTCGCACTCCCGTCACTCTCACTCCGTCCGGCAAGGTTTATTACTGTTCTCCCGAAGACTGGCGGAGCGGATTTTATGCCGGCAGTCTGTGGTATCTGTATGAACTGACGGCAGACACAGCCCTGTTGAACCCTGCCATCCGTCACACCGAAACTCTGGAAAGCGCCAAAAACCTGACCTGGCATCATGATATCGGATTTATCATCAACTGTAGTTTCGGAAATGCCCTCCGTCTGACAGGCGACCGCCGCTATGCAGAAGTCATGACCCAGGCTGCACGTTCTCTCTGCACCCGTTTCCGTCCCGCAGCAGGAGTGATCCAAAGCTGGGATGTCAACGGCAACAGCTGGCAGGCCAAACGGGGATGGAAATGTCCCGTCATCATAGACAACATGATGAATCTGGAACTTCTTTTCGAAGCAACCAAACTGACAGGCGACTCCACCTTCTGCCGCGTAGCCCTCTCGCACGCCGACCGCACTCTGAAGGAACAGTTCCGACCCGATGGAAGCTGTTTCCATGTAGTTGACTATGACCCTCAGGAAGGCACCGTACGCAGCCGTCAGACTGCTCAAGGATATGCTGACAGTTCTGCCTGGTCACGCGGACAGGCATGGGCCATCTACGGATATACCGTCTGCTACCGTGAGACCGGCCGGCAGATCTATCTGGACCAGGCACTCAAGACATTCAATTTCATGAAAAACCATCCTCATATGCCCGCTGACCGCGTTCCTTACTGGGACATGGACGCTCCCGGCATTCCGGACGAACCCCGTGACGCATCTTCAGCGGCAGTGATTGCCTCGGCTCTCTACGAAATCAGTACCTTCGATGTTCCGCAGGCTGAAGAATACCGGACATACGCCGACAGCATCATGTCATCGCTTACTTCGCCGGACTATATGGCTGCTCCGGGCACTAACGGACTGTTTCTGCTGATGCACAGCGTAGGAAGCATCCCCCACAACAGCGAAATCGACGTGCCGCTCAACTATGCGGACTATTACTACATGGAAGCGCTCAAGCGCCGCAATGATATAGACAAGGCATCTAATAAATAATTCCTTAATGAAAAGAACTATGAAGAAAAATCAGACACTGACCAGCCGGATCCGTACATTCCTGCTGGTTCTGCTGGCCTGCACCATGGCAGGGAATATTCAAGCCCGTAAAAAGACCGGATCTGTAACCAGCGACCGCCAGCAGTGGGCCGACCTCTGTTACCGCATCGCCCGGCCTGTGCTGGAAAACATGAGCAGGGGAGAACTCCAGAAGAACATGCAGCTGGAGCTGAGCCCAACCTGGGACGGACGCGACAGGCGGGTGGCCTACATGGAGACCTTCGGCCGCCTGATGGCAGGCATCTCCCCCTGGCTCTCGCTGCCCGACGACGACACCCCCGAAGGACGCCGCCGCAGCCAGCTCCGTCAGTGGGCGCTGAAGGCATACCGCAACGCCGTCGATCCCGCAAGCCCCGACTGCCTGCTCTGGAAAGGCCCCACGCAGATTCTGGTGGACGCAGCCTATCTGGCCGAAAGCTTCCTGCGGGCTCCCGAAGCCACCTGGAAGCAGCTCGACAAGGAAACGCAGCAGCGCTACATCCAGCGCTTCAAGGAACTGAGAGTGATCCGTCCGGCCTACAACAACTGGCTGCTCTTCCGCGCCATGACCGAAGCCTTTCTGATGAGCATCGGCGAAGAAGCCGACCAGTATGCCCTGACCGTTGCCGTCAACAAGATCAACGAATGGTATCTCAGCGACGGATGGTACTCTGACGGACCGGAGATGGCCCTCGACTATTACAACTCCTACGTCATCCATCCCATGTACATCGAAGTGCTCGAAACCTGCAAGGCTTGCGGCTTCTGGACCCCCGTCACCCCGCAGCTGGCCGTCAGACGCATGCAGCGCTTCAACGTGTTCCTCGAACGCCTGATCTCCCCCGAAGGCACCTACCCCGCTTTCGGACGCTCCGTGGTCTACCGCATGGGAGCCTTCCAGACCCTGGCCATGGCCGCCTGGAAATACGGACTCCCCGAAGGAATCAGCAACGGACAGGTGCGCAGCGCGCTGACCGCCGTCATGAAGAACATGTTTGCCGTGGAAGGAAACTTCAACTCTTCGGGCTTCCTGCAGCTGGGCTTTGCCGGACACCAGCCCGGCCTGGCCAACTACTACACGAACAACGGAAGCCTGTATATGACCTCGCTCGTGTTCATGCCCCTGGGACTGCCGGCCGATCATCCTTTCTGGACAGATCCCGCCGAGCCGTGGACCTCGCAAAAGGCATGGAGCGGACAGCCCTTCCCCATCGACGGACACCACTCGCTGCGGACAGAATAAAGACAACACTTAAAAAACAAACAATATCTGATCTTATGGTAAACTTTTCACTTGAAGGTAAGACAGCCCTGGTCACCGGAGCTTCTTACGGCATAGGATTCGCCATCGCCACAGCTTTTGCCGAGGCAGGCGCAACCATCGTTTTCAATGACATCCGGCAGGAACTGGTCGACAAAGGACTGGCTGCCTACCGCGAAAAAGGAATCCAGGCCCACGGATACGTGTGCGACGTGACCGACGAGGAAGCGGTGAAGGCTTTCATCGCCCGCGTGGAACAGGAAGTGGGAACCATCGACATTCTGGTGAACAACGCCGGAATCATCAAACGCATCCCCATGTGCGAAATGTCGGCCGCAGAATTCCGCCAGGTGATCGACGTCGACCTGAACGCCCCGTTCATCGTCTCCAAGGCAGTCATCCCCGGCATGATCCGCAAGGGACACGGAAAAATCATCAACATCTGCTCCATGATGAGCGAACTAGGACGCGAAACCGTCTCTGCCTATGCGGCTGCCAAGGGCGGACTCAAGATGCTCACACGCAACATCGCTTCGGAATACGGCGAATACAACATCCAGTGTAACGGCATCGGGCCGGGTTACATCGCTACTCCCCAGACCGCACCGCTCCGTGAACGTCAGGCCGATGGATCGCGCCATCCCTTCGATGCATTCATCGTAGCCAAGACTCCGGCTGCCCGCTGGGGAACTCCGGAAGATCTGATGGGACCGGCCGTGTTCCTGGCTTCCGAAGCATCCGACTTCGTCAACGGACACGTGCTGTATGTCGACGGAGGTATTCTGGCTTATATCGGAAAACAACCCCAATAACTCCGGTTCCCATGAACATGCACATCAGTCTTCCTTCCGTCATCCGGCGGAAAAGCATACCGGCAGGGCTTCTGGCTCTGCTGGCGGCCGGATGCGTCCCGGATTCCGGAACACAGGTCACGGTAGAAAATCCGCTTCCGTCCGACCGCATAAACGAAATCGTGGAGATTCCTCTTTCCGCTCTCGGGCAGGAAGCGGGACAGGAGAACGGCAGCACGCTGGTCGTAACGGACGGCCGGGGAAAGCAGGTCTCGTCGCAGATCACATTCGACGGGAAGCTGATCTTCCCGGCCAGCGTGAAAGCCGGTTCCAGTGCCCGGTATCAGATCCGGAAAGGAGATCCCGACACCCTCTCAGTCATAGCCTGCGGACGGCATTATCCGGAGCGCATGGACGATATCGCCTGGGAAAACGACAAGGCGGCCTACCGGGCATACGGTCCGGCGCTGGAAGCAAGCGGCGAACGGGCATGGGGATATGATGTCTTTACCAAATCGGTCAGTGAACCGGTTGTGGAGATGCGCTATGCACGCGAACTCGATCCGCAGGCACGCGCACAGATCAGTGCCTGGCGGAAAGAAGGCAGAAAAGAACAGGCCGACAGTCTGGCACAGGCCATTTCCTATCACGTTGACCACGGAAACGGAATGGACTGCTACAGCGTCGGGCCAACATTGGGTGGAGGTACGGCAGCCCTGATGACCGCCGACTCCATGCTGATCTATCCCCGCTGCTACAAGGAGTATGAGATACTGGACAACGGCCCCCTGCGGTTCACCGTACGGCTGAAATATGCTCCGTTCACTGCCGGAAGCGACACTTCCGTCGTAGAAACCCGCCTGATCAGTCTGGACTGCGGTTCTCACCTGAACCGTACGGAAGTCAGCTACGGCGGACTCCGGCAGACTCTGCCCGTCGCATCCGGCATCGTCATCCATCCGCAGAACCCGGACGGCTACGTCTGCCAGCCGGACAAAGGATACGTGGCCTACGCCGACTCAACCGACAATCCGCACGGGAACAAAGGAATCATCTATCTGGGAATGGTCTTCCCCCAGCCTTTGGCTCACGCTGCCCCCCAATGGTTCACCCCCGATGAAAGGAAACAGCACGGTGGGGCCCTGGGACATGTTCTCGGCATCGGAACGTATCAGCCGGACTCCACGTGGACTTATTACTGGGGAAGCGGATGGAGCAAAGCAGGCATCGGATCCATGGAACAGTGGAACGCCTGTCTGGAAGACTTCGCAAAGAAACTGCAGGCTCCTCTCCGGATAACCGTAGAATAACCGCCGGAAGGCAGAAAGCAAACTGCCGGAAACAGAAAGCAAGCCGCTAGGAACAGAAAGCAGCTGCCGGAAAAACAGAAGGATATACCTTAACAAACCGATCTATCAGAAAAATATGGAACAAGTATTCAATTATATCATCGGCCTGGGAGCCGCGGTCATGATGCCGGTCATTTTCACCATTCTGGGAATATGCGTCCGGATTCCTTTCGGAAAAGCGCTCAAAAGCGGTCTGCTCGTAGGAGTGGGATTCATCGGACTGTCTGTAGTGACTGCCCTGCTGACATCCAGCCTGGGAGAACCACTGAAACGAGTAACGGAAATCTACGGACTCAATCTGGGCATCTTCGATATGGGATGGCCTGCTGCCGCTGCCGTAGCCTACAACACATCAGTGGGAGCTTTCATCATTCCCGTTTGCCTGGGGGTAAATATCCTCATGCTTCTGACACGTACGACACGTACCGTCAACATTGATCTCTGGAACTACTGGCATTTTGCCTTCATCGGTGCCGTAGTCTATTTTGCTTCGGACAATATCTGGTGGGGGTTCTTTGCAGCCATCATCTGCTACATCATCACACTGGTCATGGCGGATCTCACCTCCCGGAAGTTCCAGCAATACTACGACAACCTGGAAGGAATCTCTATTCCCCAGCCTTTCTGCCAGGGCTTCGTCCCTTTTGCAATTGTAGTCAACAACCTGTTTGACCGGATTCCCGGAATCAACCGGCTGAACATCGATGCGGAAGGTATGAAGCGCAAATTCGGTATTCTGGGCGAGCCCCTGTTCCTGGGAGTTGTGGTGGGTTGTGCCATCGGAGCACTGGCGTGTCAGAACAGCCGGGAGCTGATCAACGGCATTCCTTCCATTTTAGGATTAGGTATCAAAATGGGAGCAGTCATGGAGCTGATTCCCCGGATCACCTCGCTCTTCATCGAAGGACTCCGCCCCATTTCCGATGCTACCCGCGAACTGGTTGCCCGCCGCTTCAAAAACAGTTCGGGACTGAACATCGGTATGAGCCCGGCTCTTGTCATCGGACATCCCACCACCCTGGTCGTTTCCTTATTGCTGATTCCGGCCACTCTGTTCCTGTCAGTCATCCTTCCCGGAAACCAGTTTCTGCCGCTTGCCTCACTTGCAGGCATGTTCTATCTGTTTCCGGCCGTACTCCCCATAACCAGAGGAAATGTTCTGAAAACTTTCCTGGTAGGACTGACCGCTATCCTTGTCGGACTCTATTTCGTTACAGACCTGGCTCCGTTCTTTACCCAGGCAGCCCAGGATGTATATCTCCGCACTCAGGACAGTGCCGTTCTGATTCCGGAAGGATTTCAGGGAGGAGCACTTGATTTTGCTTCGAGCCTGTTCTCCTGGGTGATCTTCCATCTCGTCTATCATTTCAAGATAGCCGGAGCAATCGTTCTGGTACTGATAACACTGGCCATGACCATTTATAACCGCCGCCAGATTATCCGGCAGACGGCCCAGGAAACCAGCCGGCAGAACCCGTAAGGAACCAGGCCGGAAACAAAAAGCTTAGTAAAAACAACTTATTATAACACTAAACAGATGAAAAGACTCGTATTTCTCATGGCACTGGGATTGACAACCCTCACTTCCTATGCACAGATCAATGTACACATGCAAACGGCATGTAACCCGCAAGACGTAAAAACCTACGATACAGAACGCCTTCGCAGCAGTTTCCTGATGGAAAAAGTCATGTCGCCCAATGAAATCAACCTGACCTATTCCATGTACGACCGTTTTATTTTCGGCGGAGCCATGCCGGTCAGCAAGGAACTCTCACTCGATACTTTTGACGCTCTCAAAGCTCCCTACTTTCTTTACAACCGGGAACTCGGTGTCATTAATGTAGGAGGAGAAGGTATTGTCACCGTTGACGGAAAAGAATATACCTTGAATTTCAAAGAAGCCCTGTATGTGGGACGAGGAAACAAGAAAGTAACCTTCCGCAGCAAAGATGCATCACAGCCGGCCAAGTTCTATCTGAACTCCGCGACTGCCCACCATGCTTACAAAACCCAGCTTGTCACCATTGACGGAAGAAAAGGATCGATCAAAGCCAATTCCTTTGCTGCCGGAAAGATGGAAGAAAGCAATGACCGCGTGATCAATCAGCTGATTGTAGGCAATGTACTTGAAGAAGGCCCCTGCCAGTTGCAGATGGGACTCACAGAACTGAAACCCGGAAGCGTATGGAACACAATGCCTGCTCACACTCACAGCCGCCGCATCGAAGCTTATTTCTACTTTAATGTTCCCCAGAGAAACATGATCTGCCATCTGATGGGAGAGCCCCGGCAACAACGCCTGATCTGGATGAACAACGAACAGGCAGTCATGTCACCAGAATGGTCAATCCATGCTGCTGCAGGAACCAGCAACTATATGTTCATCTGGGGAATGGCTGGAGAAAACCTGGATTACAACGATATGGATAAAATTCCATATACTGAAATGAGATAAAATCCGCCCCCCAGCATACAAGCTGGCGAAAACCCGGAACAAGCAGAAAATACCAGACTGAAGAAAATCCCAACGCACAAGGAGACTTCCAACCTGAGGAAAATCCCAATACACAAGGAGAGTACCAGACTGGTAGAATACAGAATACAAGACAAAAAGGAAACAATCATGGCAAAGATCATCACTATGGGCGAAATTATGCTTCGCCTTTCAACTCCGGGAAACTCCCGGTTCATACAAACGGACTGTTTCGATGCAGTTTATGGAGGAGGAGAAGCCAATGTAGCCGTCAGTTGCGCCAACTACGGACATCAGGCTTCATTCATCACCAGGCTTCCGGCACACGAAATCGGTCAGGCCGCAATCAATGCCTTAAGACGATACGGAGTGGACACTTCATACATCGCACGGGGAGGAGAACGCATCGGCATCTATTACCTGGAAACCGGTTCCGCCATGCGCCCCAGCAAAGTCATCTATGACCGTGCCCACTCGGCCATGGCAGAAGCCGTCCCCGAAGACTTTGATTTCGACGCAATCATGCAGGGAGCCGACTGGTTCCACTGGAGCGGCATCACACCCGCCCTCTCAGCCGGTGCAGCCCAACTCGTACAGGCCGCCTGTGAAGCAGCCCGCCGGCACCACGTTACCGTGTCGGCAGATTTGAACTACCGCCGGAAACTCTGGACTCCCGAACAGGCCCAGGAAACAATGCGTCCCTTAATGAAATACGTAGATGTCTGCATCGGAAACGAAGAAGATGCAGAACTTTGCCTGGGTTTCCATCCCGAAGCAGATGTCCGCGCCGGAAAAACCGATGCGGAAGGCTACAAGGAAACCTTCCGGGCCATGGCCAGTGAATTCGGATTCCGCTATGTAGCTTCCACGCTCAGAGAATCCTACTCCGCTTCCCACAACGGATGGAAGGCCCTGATCTACGACAGCCGGGAGACCAACCCGGAATGCCAGTTCCATCAGTCCCGCCATTATGACATTGCTCCCATCGTGGACCGCGTAGGAGGCGGAGACGCTTTTGCCGCCGGCATTATCCACGGACTGCTAACAGCCACTCCGGCACAGGCCGTCGAATTCGCAGCTGCCGCCTCTGCCCTGAAACACACGGTCGAAGGAGATTTCAACCTGGTATCTGCGGCTGAAGTGGAAGCCCTGGCCGAAGGAGACGGAAGCGGCCGCGTACAACGGTAACCTCTCCGGCTGAATCCGGAAATTCAGGACCGGAACATCGTCTGAAGCATATTAAGAAACCATTTGAACATTAAAATATGGCAAGATTTGATAAAATAGCCGTCATGGAAAAGATCGGCTCCACGGGCATGGTTCCCGTTTTCTATCACCCCGACACAGAAACCGTCATGCAGGTTGTCAAAGCCTGCTATGCCGGCGGAGTGCGAGCGTTCGAATTCACCAACCGCGGCGATTTCGCCCACGAAGTATTTGCAGCCGTCATACGCCGTGCCGCCACTGAATGCCCGGAAATGGCCATCGGTGCCGGATCCATAGTAGATGCTCCCACCGCCGCCCTCTACATGCAGTCAGGAGCCTGCTTCATTGTCGGCCCCCTGTTCAACCCCGAAGTGGCCAGAGTCTGCAACCGGCGCCTTGTTCCCTACACCCCCGGCTGCGGCAGCGTAACCGAAGTAGGCTATGCCCAGGAAGCCGGATGCGACCTCTGCAAGATTTTCCCCGGAGATGTCCTGGGCCCGGGAATGGTCAAGGGACTGCTTGCTCCCCTTCCCTGGAGCAAACTGATGGTAACAGGAGGCGTCGAACCCACAGAAGAGAATCTGACAGCCTGGTTCCGCGCCGGAGCCTACTGCGTAGGAATGGGCTCCAAACTCTTCCCCGCACACACCATCGGACAGGCAGACTGGAACTCCATTACCGGGAACTGCCGGGATGCACTGGAGATCATCAGAAAAGCCAGAAAGAAATAACGGTTCCCCCGCTTCCGGTAAAACCGCCGCAACAGCTGCCCCCATACGCAGAATGAAACCCTCCGGCAGCTGAAGCCGGAGAAACGACCGGGCACCCCGAAGCAGCAGAACCGCCCGGCCCGATGCCCCAGAAACCGGCAGCCCCCAACGGACAGCACAGAAAGAGTCCCTTTATCCGGAGACTGAACAAGACAGCTCAGCTCCCGGATAAAGGGATTTTCCATTTTCAGACAAAGTGGCTGGAACCAGGCAGGCCGGGCGAGGCAGCCGCAGAACCCCAGCCCGACAGCTCATCGGGGATAATCCGGCCCGTACAGCATGACCGAACGGCGCACCACAGGCCGTCCGTCGCGCACAAAGCCTTCGCCCCGTTCAGAAAGATGATCCGCCATAGCCCGACGCATTTCCTGCAACACAGAAACATACTTCCCGTCAGCTGCCACATTATGCAATTCCATCGGATCCTTCTTCAGATCAAACAGCTGCTCCGTCCCGTTATGGAAATTCCAAATATACTTGATATCCCCGTCAGTCAGCGCACACCAGTAATTGTCCGCGTCGTAACACGCAGCATGCTCCAGATCGATATAGCGCCGCCAGTTCCCGGTCTCTCCCCGAGCAGGCCCCTGCAACGGCCGCCCGTCCATGTCAGCCGGAACGTCGGCTCCGGCCGCAGCCAGCATCGTCGGCAGCACATCCCGCAGCTCCACAGGCACATCCACCCGCGGCAGCATGCCCTCCGTTCCAGCCGGCCATTTCACCAGGAACGGAATGTGCGACGACCCTTCATAAGGATACGTCTTCCGCCAGTGATGATGATCCCCCAGCATATCCCCGTGATCAGCCACGAAGATGATCAGACTCCGGTCGTACATCCCCTTCTCCTTCAGCGCCCGGATGATCTTCCCTATCTCCTCATCCACAAAAGTCACGCTGGCATAATAATGCCGCCGCGAACGGCGCGCATACTCCTCTCCGAAGTTTCCGAAAGGCGCATCCGGAGCCACCCTTGCAGGATCAGCCGGAGCCGCATACTTCCCGCACCAGTCGCCCACAGCCGGAGCCGGAATCTCCCTGTCGGCATACAGCTGCAGGAAGCGGGCAGGCGGATCATACGGACTGTGCGGACGCGCAAAGGAAACCTTCAGGAAAAGAGGCTGTTCCGATTCCGCATCATAATTCCGGATCAGTTCACAGGCCGTCCCGCCCGTCCAGCGGGTGGGATGCAGACGCTCGTCAAGGACATAACTCCCCGCCCCGTGATCATTCCAGCCGATCCCCGTACTGTCAGGATCCAGCCCCGGAGCATGCAGCCGGAACCACTGCCGGTAATCACTCACAAAGCCCACATCTTCCACCCGTCCGCTCTCGTCGAGCAGCGTCGCATGAAAGCCATGGCGTTCCCGCTGCGGATGCCAGTGCATCTTTCCGATGCCGAACGTATAATACCCCGCCTCACGCAGCATGCGCGGCATCTCATAGCGGTAACGCGGCGCCACCTCCCCATAGCCCAGCATGCCGTGATGCCAGGGAGAGAGCCCCGTGAGCAGCCCCGCCCGTGCCGGCGTACTGCTGGGACACGAAGTATAGGCATGCGTGAACAGCGTTCCCTCGGCCGCCAGGCTGTCCAGTGCCGGAGTGATCACCCTTCCCCCGCTCGTACACCCCATGGCATCCCAGCGCTGCTGGTCGGTCATGATCAGAATCACATGAGGCTTCACCCGGGCAGCAGCCGACATTCCGGAAGCCCATCCGGCCACACCCAGCGCCAGAACAGGCAACATCTTATTTCCCTTCATGCCACTCATCCCCCTTTCCGGCACGGATCATCCTCAGCAGCTTCTGCAGCTCAAAGAGCTTTTCCGGCTGCCGGGGTGCAAGATTCTCCTGCTCGTATGCCTCCTTCATGTGATAAAGTTGCGGACGGCTGTCATTGCCCGTCTCAATCTTCGGCCCCCAGGTAATCATCTTCGGTCCGTCATTCGGCTCGATGTATTTCCACTCGCCGGCACGCACGGACAGCACATGATTAGCCGCCTGCTCCACAATCCAGGAACGGTCTGTCGCATCCGTACCCAGCAGGTTCTCCAGCCGGTTCCAGCTGTCAGGAGCACTTCCCTCCGGCATCCGAGCACCGATCAGTGCTCCGAGCGATGCCATCCAGTCAATCTGCGACATCAGCACATCCGAAGTGACGCCCGTGTTCCTGATCCCTTTCGGCCAACGCACGATCACAGGTACGGCCGTTCCGCCCTCAAAGGCACTGTATTTGTTTCCTCTCCAGGGTCCTGCCGGCCGGTGTCCGCCGAGCAGTTCTTCCGCACGGTCGTCATATCCGTCGTCCACCACAGGTCCGTTGTCGCTCGAGAGGATCACCAGCGTGTTCTCCGTCAGGCCCAGACGGTCGAGCTCCTCCATGATGCGTCCCACGCTCCAGTCGAACTGCACGATGGCGTCACCGCGCAGCCCCATGCTGCTCTGTCCCCGGAAACGCGGATGCGGGAAACGGGGGACATGCACATCGTTCGTAGCAAAGTACATGAAGAAAGGCCGGTCTTTGTTTTCCTGCATAAAGCGGACGGCATGGGCAGTGATCGAATCAGCAATGTTCTCATCCTTCCAGAGTGCCCTGCCTCCTCCCTTCATGTATCCGATCCGGCTGATACCGTTCACGATCGACATGTCATGGCCGTGGCTCGGCTTGAGGTTGTAGAGCAGTTCGGGATTGTCGCGCCCGGTGGGCTCACCGGGAAAATTCTTTTCATAACTCACCTCGATAGGAGCCGAAGGATCATAGTTGGCTACTTGGCCGTTCTCTATAAACACACAGGGTACCCGGTCAGCTGTGGCTGCCATGATGTAATGATAATCAAATCCCAGGTCGCCCAAAGCTGACGGCAGGGGAGCATTCCAGTCCTGGGCGCCGGTCCTGTCGCCCAGTCCCAGATGCCATTTTCCGATGGCAGCCGTAGCATAGCCGGCATGACGGAACATGTCGGCCATCGTATATTGTCCAGGACGGATGATCATACCTGCATTTCCTGCAGCAATATCCGTATCCGGACGACGCCAGGCGTATTCTCCCGTCAGCAGCGAATAGCGCGAGGGCGTACTGGTTGCAGCTACGGAATGGGCATTTGTAAAGCGGATACCTTCTGCTGCCAGACGGTCTACATGAGGAGTCTTAACATTCTTGGCGCCATAACACTGCAAATCACCATATCCCAGATCGTCCGCATAGATCACAATCACATTCGGAAGATTACGGTCAGCAGAAGGCTGTCCGTCTTTGGGAGCTTCGGCTCCATTTACCCAATTGCATAGTGCTGGAGCAAGAAAGGGGAGTGTCAAATATTGTCTTTTCATGGTATTATAAATAATTTATAAATCGTTTTTAATACAAAATAAATCAGCAATCTTTTGAAATGCCTACCGGCTTTAAAGTTACTATAAAATGATGAGTTATACATTATTTTACTGCTCAAATATTAACTCTTACTTTTTTTGCAACTTGACAATCTTCATAAAAAAACAACAGGAGTATCGGCTTTTATCAATTCCCGATACTCCTGTTATTTTCTTATGACAAATTCGTCTTATATAAAGAACTTCAATACAAATATAGCTGACAAAATATACATACCAATACTTAATTTACGGAAATTTCCGCAACAAACATTCAGCAATACATAACTGATCAAGCCCAAAACAATACCATCTGATATACTGTAAGCCAACGGCATAAAGACAATGCAGATAAAAGCTGGTATAGCTTCAGAATAATCCGTGAAATCTACTTTCTTTACAGAAGACATCATCATCAATCCCACCAGAATCAAGACTGGAGCCGTTGCTGCCCCAGGAACTGCCAGGAAAAACGGAGCCAAGAACAAAGCTAACAAAAAACAAACTGCGGTTACAAAAGAAGTCAATCCGCTACGACCTCCTTCGCCTACCCCAGAAGCACTTTCCACAAAAGTAGTAATAGTACTTGTTCCCAGCATTGCTCCCACAGTTGTACCAATAGCATCAACTAAAAAAGCTTGTTTTAAACGAGGAATACGACCGTCCTTATCCACCATTCCTGCTTTAGTAGTTACCCCAACCAGTGTACCTATCGTATCAAACATATCTACAAATAAAAACGTGAACACAACGATCACCATTTCTTTGGTAAAAATATGTTCCCACTGAAACTGAAAGAATATCGGCTCAATTGAAGGCGGTGCACTGACAATACCGTCCAACTTGGTTAGTCCCATCGGAATACCGATCAAAGTTGTTAACAATATTCCAAAGAGCAAAGCTCCCCGCACACGTCGGATCAACAGCACAGAAGTTATCAGCAAACCAATCATTCCCAGCAAAGCAGACCCTGAGGTTATATCTCCCAAACTGATTAAAGTTGCATCATTATTTACAATAATACCTGCATTCTGCAAGCCTAGGAACGCGATAAACAAACCAATGCCTGCTCCTATTGCATTTTTTAATGTTACAGGAAGTGCATCTACTATTTTCTCACGAAGGTTAGTGACTGTCAACAAAATAAAAATGATCCCCTCCAACAATACAGCTGTCAGAGCAAACTGCCAGGAATATCCTAAAGTAAGACATACCGTATAGGCAAAAAAAGCATTCAGTCCCATACCCGGAGCCAGTCCGAAAGGCAACTTAGCATAAAAAGCCATCAATAATGTTGCAAAAGCAGAAGCAATCACTGTTGTAGTGAACAGTGCTCCCTTATCCATTCCAGTTGCACTCAATATATTCGGATTAACGGCCAAAATGTAGGCCATAGTCAAAAAGGTCGTAATACCTGCCAGCACCTCCGTACGGACACGAGTTACATTCCGATCAAAACCAAATAATTTTTCCAGCATATTCTACCTAACATTTAAAAAGACCATTTCAAGGCTAGAGTCGGATTCCAGTGCCATCCGTCCATCAATGCAAAGTTGGAGGTAATTTCCCATTCCGTTCCAACACTCAAATTAAAATTATCATTTACATGCTTGAACTTATTCAGATTAACCCAGAACTGAGGTTCGCTCATGAAAATATACTCATGCATATCACCTTTTGCATCAGTATGTTTTTCCCGCCAGAAATCAGCAAAACCGCTGAATGTATACTTACCTCCACAAAAATGCAAATACCAGGTAGCTGTCAACTGAAAGTTGTTTGGTGATTCATTCTTGGCTATATACTTATACATCGGTGCAAAAGTAAAACCTTTGGTAAAATCAGAATTATTCCATGTATAAGTCGCACCAACCAAATAAGCGTTATTGATATAGTTCAAACCACCATTATATTCCACATGGGCAGAAAACGGATTGTCCCAGAATTTCAGTTCACGGGAAATTTCCCAATAAGCAGAAGCTACTCCCTTATTGGCATAATCCATATCTACAAAGAAATAAGTACTACCCCATTTATCAGCCTTGAACATTTCAACTGTAGTTGTAAACTTGGGACGATCTTCCAACGATTCATAAATGGCGTGTCCGAAATCATAATGTAACTGAACATTTTGTGCCATACCATAACCGGCAAACAGGCAGCAAAAGAAAAGAAATAATGCAATTTTCTTCATTACGTGATGAATTATTTTTAACGGGTTTTAAAATTAAGCCGCAAAATTACAAAAATCCGCTAAAAAAATTGCATCCCTTCTGTAAATTCTCCCTTTCTGCTTGTCTTCAATTATTCAAACAGACATACAGATTCAAATAGGAAGCCAAGATCAACCAAATAAAATAAGGTAGAAAACAAACAGCTGCCCAACGGTCTTTCTTCCGAACCAAATCAAGAAAAGCATATACTAACCCGTCAAGCAACAAAATAACCAGTAGCCCCCACCAGGGAGAGGTCAGGTAAAAGAAAACAATACTCCAGCTAAAATTGAAAGCCAATTGTATCCACCACAACCCTATAGCCCGTTGCAGATCCTTTCCCTGTATACGCCCCAAGGCTATTCCCATCAAAACATAAAGAATCGTCCATACAACAGGAAAAACAAGAGCCGGAGGAGTCAGCACAGACTTTTCCAATGTCGGATACCAATCTGCCAGAGCCGTTTTCTGAAAAAGGCTCGCAGAAAATCCTGTTACCAGACAAATAGCAACAGGCCAAATATATTGAAGCCACTTTTTCATAGATACAAATATATCATTCTTGTATGGAAATAACAAGTTATAAGCTTTTACAATCTTCTGTTTTTCTCATCACCTTACAAATATGGTTATTTTTTTCATGAAATGCCCGAATTTCAGAAGTTATTTTTATCTTTGAAGCCATAACTAAAAGACACACATTTGCATGAAGAAAATCCTCGCTACCCTGGCAGCATGCCTGATTGTACTGGGCATGCATGCACAAATCTCCCAAGAGGCCTATAAAACATGGCATCAAAACAAATATTCCATGTTCATTCATTTTGGCCTTTATTCTGAATTGGGGGGCGTGTGGGAAGGAAAACCTGTCACACGCGGATACAGTGAACAAATCCAGTCATTTGCCGGAATTTTCAGCGACTGGTATGGAGATACTGCCTTGCGTTTCAACCCCACAGCTTTCAATGCCGACTCCATTGTAGCTTTAGCAAAAGAGGCTGGAATGAAATCCATCGTCATTACAACCAAACATCACGATGGATTCTGTATGTTCCATACGGCAACGACTGATTTCAATTCATACGATGCAACTCCCGCTAAACGGGACTTTGTCAAGGAACTGGCTGATGCCTGCCAGCGGGGAGGAGTTCGCCTGGGATTATATTACTCCATCATTGACTGGCATTATCCTTACGGCCATCCGATTTCCAGCCACAACTGTGATTTCGTTACACCGGAACATCATGAATTCTCCAAACAACAGGTAACCGAACTGTTAACCAACTATGGTCCTATTTCCGAACTTTGGTTCGACATGGGTTCCAATACTCCCGAACAAAGCCAGGAACTTTACCAGCTGGTTCACAAGCTGCAACCCGACTGTATGGTCAGCGGTCGAGTCGGTAACGACCAGTATGACTTTGCTGTCATGGCTGACAATGCCTATCCGGAAGGTGCCTTACAATGCCCCTGGCAAAGTGCCGCATCCATGTTTGATGAAACGTGGAGTTACCGTTCGTGGCAAAAACGCGGAGATGTACATGAAAAAGCCATGGAAAAACTACGCAGCTTGATTAATGTTGTTTCCCACGGAGGCAATTTCCTGTTAAATATAGGTCCGAAAGGTGACGGCTCTGTCGTTCCGTTCGAAAAAGAAGTTCTCTGTGAAATCGGTGCCTGGCTCAAAGAAAACGGAGATGCCATCTACGGCACAGAAGCGTCCCCTTTCCGTGAACAGTTTGAATGGGGTACCATCACCCGAAAAGGGAAACGCCTGAATTTGATCCTTTCCGGAACTTACCCGGCTGACGGACACATCCGTCTGAATATTCCGGAAAGAACTTTGGAAAAAGGGGACGGAAAACTGGCAACCTACATTCAGCGTGGAAATGAAATCGACATTACTCTCCCGGCATCAGCTTACAACGGAGAGACGATCCATGTTCTGACTCTTGATTTTGACCAGCCGGTAGAACCACGGCCAACCAATATCATTACCGGTATTACGACTCTTACTGCTGCCAATGCAACTCCCAACTACAGCTATTCCTGCTTTGACTACTACAGCAACTACCGAAGCACCGTAAGCTACAGCTGGAACATTCAACAGAATCTTCTGAAGCAAATGGATCTGATCTATACAGAACAAGAAGTAGGAAAAACCATTGATCTGACTGTTGATGGAACAACTTATTCTGTCAAACTCGACAAAGGTAACACCCGCTCACTCCAGACTGGAGGAGTCACCTGGGGCAAACGTTATCTTTGCGGACCAGGAAGCGGACTGTTTGACGCACCTTCTGTTCTGAAGACAGACCTTCAGAATCCACCAGCCAGAGGACAGCAATGGAAGGAAACAACTCAGGAACAGGATGAATTTCCAGCGAATATTCTGGAAACCTATTTCGTCATGCAGGAAATAGAATCTTCCCGTGCTCAAAAATATCTGATCGAAATAGGCGCCGGAAATGGTGTAGAAGTCTATCTTAACGGTCGTTCCATTTTGAAACATCTGAACCCATACCGTTGTACATTCCGTACCGAACAGGTCCTTCTTCCGCTGGAAAAAGGAAAGAACCAGATCGTTTTGAGACTCTACAACCGTTTTGAAAAAAAGACAGGTTATCTGCTTCGTCCGGCAAAGGAACAGAAAGTATACCGCCAGGAGTTCAATCTTCCAGAAGCTGTCAGCGGTAAATCTCATACTCTGACTGTCAGACAACAAGGATTACCCTCACAGCACACAGATACAGAATTGTCTAACTTACGGATCCGCCCCCGGAAGATCGCTCTCTAAACCCGGTCTTCTGATAACAGCAGACGGAAGATTCCTACTCCTTAATATACAGGAAATGGAACCTTCCGTCTGTTCGTTTTTTACGTTTATACCAGCGTCCGTCACTTATCTTCTTCCCAGGCGTTGTACATGAATCGAAGCGACCACTACAATAACTAATATTCCTAATAAAAACAGACCAAAGCATACTGACGCTACCCCAGCCCATGCTTTTTCCAATTGCATGGCACGGCAAAGCAGAAGCAATGATAAGAACATCAGCCCGATCAGCAAAGTCAGAACCCTTGCATAGCGGCATTTCATGAAATTCTGCATCTGTTCCGTTTCAGGACGCATCACGACCGGCAAGTTAATGAACCGGGGATAACGGGAAGCCCACAAACACAGCAAGGTTATCAATACCCCGAATCCTCCCAAAACCAAATAAGAAAAAGAATCTCCCCAGGCATCAGCATGAAGCCCCGCATCAAAATGAACAGGGACAGGCCGGTCTGAATCCCCAAAGAAAGCTATCGACAACAATGCGATCAGCAAGATTAAAAATATTCCGCCCACTTCCATCATCCGGTCTATCCCTTCCACAGCAACCGACTTTTCTGATGAACTGCGTTGCAGAAAATGTAACTTAAATCGTATGAAACTCATCACGTAATCCTTTCTTAAATCTGTTTTAAACACCTTTTGAATCCGTTTTATCTTCCGCTTTCCGGGATTTCTTCATTCGCCCGCTTTTCTTCAATGCCTCTGCCAGGATCCACTGAATCTGCCCGTTCGTCGAACGGAATTCATCGGCGGCCCATGCTTCTATGGCATCCATCATCTCCGAATCAATGCGAAGCACAAAACTTTTCGTCGGTTCTTTCTTTGCCATATCAATGATTCAATGTTCCCGAATTGATAACAGGCTGGGCAGGTTCATCTGCACACAATACAACCAGCAGATTGCTGACCATCGCTGCTTTCTTCTCTTCATCCAGTTCCACAATCTCATCTGTATCCAGCCGGTCCAAGGCCATTTTTACCATAGAAACAGCACCTTCAACAATCTTCTCACGGGCACTGATAATGGCACTGGCCTGCTGACGGCGAAGCATGACTGCTGCAATTTCCGGAGCATAAGCCAGATAATTGATACGTGCTTCCATCACCTCCATACCGGCCATAGCCAACCGTTCATTCAGTTTCTGTACCAACTGTTCATTCACTTCCTCTCCTCCGTTACGCAAGGTAAGTTCATTCTCCCCTCCTTCATTATTATCATATGCATATAAACCAGCCACCTGGCGCAAAGCCGCATCACTCTGTACCCGCACAAAGTCTTCAAAAGCCTTCATTCGTCCGGCTACAGAAGCACCGGCCTCATTCGATTTGCTGGCCATGGTTTGTGAATCAATTTCAAACAAAGCCTTATAAGTATCCTTCAACCGCCAGACCAGAACCAGACCGATCAGAATAGGATTACCCACCTTATCGTTCACTTTAATAGGTTCAACGTTCAGATTACGGGCCCGAAGTGATACCTTCTTGGCCTCCAGAAAAGGATTCACCCAATAGAACCCTGTACGGCGGAATGTTCCTTTATATTCTCCGAAGAAAACCATCACACGGGCTTCATTGGGTTCCAGCTGCTTGACTCCTGCCCATATAAAAAAGGTAAGAATCAGTCCGACTACTCCCAGAATATAGGCCATTGCCCCTAAAACATCACCAAAAAAGAAGGAAGCGACAGACAAGGCTGTTAAGATCAAGTTCAAAAACAAGAAGGCAAATCCATTACCCACAAATCCCTTAAATTCAAATTCCTGTGTTTTCATAAAAAGAAATATTTGATATTATTTTGATATCACAAATATAGTCGTTTCTTCAATATGGAATACATCATTTTCCTATGTTTTTCAACATAAGCGTGCCAAAGGTTCTTCACAAATCTCCTTTTATTTCCCTATAATCATTTTTTTTGATTTACATCAACAAAACAACATAAAAATAGACTTTTATGCTATAAAACATATTTCGTAACTAAAAAAGCCCTATCTTTGCAGCGTAATCAAAAGGAAACAAGTTCTAGAACTTAACTAAACAGAGAATAATTATAAGGTTAGATTAAAGGTTAGATTAAAAAGTTTCCCAAAGGCTTACCGCGAGGTACGCCGGAGGATTTAGAAAAAAGTTTTCAGGTATTAATTAAAAAAAGAAAGGGTAACAACATGAAAAAATTAAAAAACATTTTCAACAAGATCTCTAAGGCTGATCCCATGATCTGGGGTTATGTAATGCTGAACGAACGTTCTGGCAAATAAGAGAGATCACTCATGCTGACTTGCAAAAGTCAGCTTACATGTAACGAACTGACAGAGCACAAAAGCTTTTGTATATAGATCCTACGACACGAATCCACGAATTATGCCTCCATAAAGAGGCTGATTCGTGGATTCTGTTGTTTTTTCATTATCTTTGTCGGGAAAGAAAATTAGCACATGACACGTACTCCGATCGATACAGACAATCCTGAATTCCAGAACGCATTGCGTCTGATTCAGTATACCCGCCAGTCCGTTTTTCTCACAGGAAAAGCCGGAACAGGAAAGTCTACCTTTCTGAAGCACGTATGTCAAGTCACCAAAAAGAAATATGTAGTTCTGGCTCCTACCGGAATTGCAGCCATCAATGCAGGAGGAAGTACCCTCCACAGTTTCTTCAAACTGCCGTTCCATCCCTTACTGCCCGATGATCCGAATTTCAGTCTGAAAGGAGGAAAACTGCATAGTTTTCTGAAATATTCGGCCGACCATCGCAAGTTGCTTAACAACATTGAACTCGTCATTATTGATGAGATTTCCATGGTACGGGCCGATATCATTGATTTCATTGATAAGGTTCTGCGGGTTTACTCCCATAATATGCGTGAACCCTTTGGCGGCAAACAACTGCTGCTTGTCGGTGATGCATTCCAGCTGGAACCGGTCGTAAAAAGCGATGAACGTGAGATTATCAACCGCTTTTATCCCAACCCTTACTTCTTTTCGGCACGGGTATTCCTGGAAATGGAACTGGTAGCCATCGAACTGACGAAAGTGTACAGACAGACGGATCGTGTATTCGTCAGTGTACTCGACCATATCCGGACCAATACTGCCGGTGCAGCCGATCTCCAGCTATTGAACACCCGGTTCAATGCTCCCGTAAAGAACAGTGAAAACGACATGTATATCACCCTCGCCACACGCCGCGATACGGTGGACTATATCAATGAGCAGAAACTCGCTTCCCTGCCGGGCGATCCGGTCACACTCACCGGAGAAATCCATGGAGAGTTTCCCGAAAGCAGCCTTCCCACCCTGATGGAACTGACCGTCAAACCGGGAGCACAGATCATCTTCATCAAGAACGATCCGGAACGGCGGTGGGTAAACGGTACCATCGGTACCATCTCAGGCATGGACAGTGAAGGAACAATCTATGTGATCACGGAAAGCGGACAGGAAGTCGACGTCCATCAGGAAAGCTGGCGAAACATCCGCTACCGCTACAACGAAGAAGAAAAGAAAATCGAAGAAGAGGAACTGGGAACATTCACCCAATACCCTGTCCGGCTGGCCTGGGCCATCACTGTACACAAAAGCCAGGGACTTACCTTCAGCCGGGTCATTATCGATTTCACCGGAGGAGTCTTCGCAGGCGGACAAGCTTATGTGGCGCTCAGCCGGTGTACCTCCCTGGAAGGCATCTGCCTGAAACGGGAAATCACCCGGGGAGACATATTCGTACGTCCCGAAATCGTTTCCTTCGCCCAGCGCTTCAATAATCAGGCTGTCATCGAACGGGCACTGAAACAGGCACAGGCCGACGAACTGTATGCCGCTTCGGTCAAGGCTTTCAACCTGGGTGACTTCACCTCTTTTCTCGACCGCTTCTTCAAGGCCATTCACAGCCGTTATGATATTGAGAAGCCACTCATCCAGCGATTCATCCGCCGGAAACTCAACCTCATCAATACGCTGAAAGAAGAAAACCGAAGGCTGAAAGAGGCCATGAATGCCCAGAAAAAGAATCTGGAAAAATATGCCCATGAATATTATCTGATGGGAAACGAGTGCATCACCAAGGCACACGACGTACGCGCTGCCCTGGCCAATTACGATAAAGCTCTTGAACTCTATCCCGAATATACCGATGCCTGGGTACGCAAGGGAGTCACTCTCTTCGATGATGACCGGGTCAGTGAAGCCGAAGAATGCCTCAACCAGGCTGTTGCCCTGCGCCCCTCAGAATTCAAGCCGGTCTACAACCGCGGCAAGCTTCGCCTGCACACCGGTGACACCGAAGGAGCCCTGCGCGATCTTGACAAGGCAACTTCTCTCAAACCCCGCCATGCCGGAGCACACGAATGTTTCGCTGATGCCCTGATGGCTGCCGGAAAAGAAAGTGAAGCCGCCCTGCATTACCGCCTGGCAGAAGAACTGAGAAAAAACAAGAACAACTAAAAAACTGTATAGCCATGATACTCAAATTCTATGACAAAAACAACAACCCCGATGATATCCAACGCGTTGTAGACATTCTCAACGACGGAGGAATCATCATCTATCCCACCGATACAATGTATGCCATCGGATGCCACGCCCTGAAAGAACGGCCAATTGAACGCATCTGTAAACTGAAAAAAATAGACCCGCGCAAACATAACCTATCCATTATTTGTTATGACCTAAGCAACATCAGTGAATATGCACGCGTCAACAACGCCACATTCAAACTGATGAAGCGCTGCCTTCCCGGCCCGTTCACCTTCATTCTGAATGCCGACAGCCGGTTGCCGAAAATCTTCCGCAACCGCAAGGAAGTAGGAATCCGGGTACCCGACAACAACATTATCCGTGAGATATGCCGCAGTCTGGACGCACCGATCCTTACAACTACCCTGCCGCGTGAAGAACATGAAGATATTGAATATGTGACCGATCCGGAACTGATTGACGAAAAGTTCGGAGAAGAAGTAGATCTGGTTATCGACGGAGGTATTGGAGGAATCGAACCGTCCACAGTGATTGACTGCTGTGACGACGAGCCCGAAATCATCCGTCAGGGGAAAGGAATACTGGAAGAATAAAATCATTAATCCAATAAAAATAAACCATTATGCTGTTAACATTACTTGATGCTGCAACCAAAGCATCTTCCATGGTCGATATTCCCAAGATTATCGACAAACTGGTTGAATGGGGAATCAACGTAGGAAAAGACCTCATCGGTGCCATTCTTATTTACATCATCGGACGCTTCATCATCCGGCAGATCAGCCGGCTGGTAGCCAAAATTCTTGAAAAGCGCAAGCTGGAAATCAGTGTACAGACTTTCCTGAAAAGCTTGCTGAGCATTCTGCTTAACCTGATTCTGGCCTTTGCCATCGTAAGTCGTCTGGGTGTTGAAACCACCAGCTTCGCTGCTATCCTGGCCTCTGCCGGTGTGGCAATCGGTATGGCTCTGTCCGGCAACCTCTCCAACTTTGCAGGAGGACTGATCATTCTGGTGTTCAAGCCCTTTAAGGTTGGTGACTATATTGACGGACAAGGCGCCAGCGGTACGGTAAAGGAAATCCAGATTTTCCACACCATTCTTTCTACCGTGGACAACCGGATCATTTATGTGCCCAACGGTTCCCTGAGCAGCAACGCCATTACTAATTACAGCAAGCAGGAAACCCGACGTGCCGAATGGGTATTCGGTGTGGAATACGGAGAAGATTACGAACGCGTCAAAGCCGTACTGGAACGCATCATTGCAGCCGACGAACGTATCCTGCAGACTCCGGCCCCGTTCATCGGTCTCGGATCTCTGTCTGCCAGCAGCGTTGACATCAAGGTACGTGTATGGACCAAGACTGCCGACTACTGGGATGTCATGTTCGATATGAACCGCATTGTCTACGCCACCTTCAACAAGGAAGGTATCGGCTTCCCGTTCCCGCAGCTCACTGTTCATCAGGCGCAAGACTAAATTCATCCGTCGGATCTTTCCGGTCCGATTCACTCTTCAAGTCCTGCCGGATCTATTTTCCGGCAGGACTTGACATTTTTAGTCCCTCTGCCTATCCTCTCATATATGGAAAAGAAACTCCACACCCCAAAATTTATTCATTCCGTTCCCTTGAATCTGAAAATTTTGAGTACTTTAGGAGCCTGATTATCCAAAACAATTCCGAGACTGAGATGTATGCATAAATTATATGCCTTTCTATTACTAGTGTTCATGCTTTCCCTGTCCGCCTTTTCCCAAGAACAGAAAATCAACCGGGAGATTAGCGGAAAAGTCGTCATGGACCCGGGAGACGGTAAACAGGAAAGCGTGGAATATGCCAATATTTCATTGCTGTCATTGCCCGATTCCACTTTCCTTGCCGGTACAACCAGCGACAAAGAAGGAAAATTCTCCCTGCGCCTGCACTGCGATCTGTCTCAGAAATACCTGCTGAAAACATCGTTTACGGGATGCCTTCCTGTCTGGCAGGAAATATCAGGAACAGCCTATGCCATCCAGGCCGGCACAATCCGGCTGAAGGAAGACGTAAAAACACTGAATGAGGTGGTAGTGACAGCCCTCGTACAGCCCGTAGAACAGAAAAAAGATACGACCATATTCAATGCCGAAGCATACAAACTTCCCGAAGGAGCCTATCTGGAAGCACTGATCCGACGCATCCCCGGTTTAAGTTACGACCCGAAAACCAAGTCAATTGAATACAAAGGTGAAAAGATCAGTGAAATAACCGTCAACGGAAAAGAGTTTTTCAAGGGCAACACCCGTGTGCCTCTGGAGAACCTGCCCGCCAGTTTCATCAGCCGTCTCAAGGTGTATGACAAGGCGACAGAGGAAGAAGAGATGACCGGAGTAAAAGGCAGTCAGAAAAATTATGTACTGGACCTTCAGACCAAAAAGGCCGTCAATGGCACACTGATGGCAGGTCTGGAAGGAGGATACGGCAGCAAGAATAAATACGATGCCAGAGCACAAATATTCCAGTTCAAGGAAAACGGCGAGAACATCGGGCTGGTAGGCCGTTTCGGGAACCGCAACTTTACCTCAGTATACGACGGAAACAGAGCCGGAAATGTCGGTGGAAACATCTCCAGAAAAATAGGAGATGATATCCAGGTTTCAGCCAACATCGGCTACAATCATTCAAAGACCGGAGACCGGTCCACTTCACGCAATGAGCTGTATATGACTTCCCAGAACCAGTACGGAATTTCCGAACGGACACTGGAAAACCTTCAAAACGGTTTCTCTTCTTCCCTGAACCTGATGTGGAATCTCAACAAGCAGACCATGCTCCGTGTAGCAGGAGGCGGAAATATGAGCTGGTCGGAAAACACGTCAGACACCCATTCAGCCAAATTCAGCGAAAATCCCAACCTCGACCTGCTGCATCCGTTCCAGGGATTTGAACAGACCAGCCGCGACATCCGGATGAATGAAACCTGGCAAAAAAACTCCAATAAGTTGCAGAACAAGGCATATAACCTCTACGCCAGCATGATCCACCAGTTCAGCGAAGAAGGAAACAGCCTGGGAATCTCTTACTCACTGTATCAGAACAGACAAGACAACGATGCTTACAAAACCTTCAGCACGACGTTCTATCAGCTGCAGGATATCAGCGGACGGGACTCCACAGACCTGCAACATCAATACCAGGACTCCCCCGGACAATCAGGCAACCATGAAATCAGAGCGGATTATACCTGGCGGATCACGAAAAAGAACAACCTGCAGTTCTCATACGCATGGGGACTCCAGAATGAAAAGGAAATGCAGAGTACCTACGATTTATCCGGTAATGAACCTTTTCTGATTGACAGTCTGAGCAACCACCGCAACAGCCGCACGATCAAGCATGCTTTCTCCCTGAACTACTCTCATGACGGAGAAAACTGGAAAGCATACGGCGGACTGACCGGAACATTGCAGCGGAGAAGCCTGAACCAGGATGACGGGAAACAGATCATAGACACCACAGGATATTCTTTCGAGTGGATGCCCACCTTCTTTGTCCAATACAACAAGAATGATTATGACCTGAGCATCCGCTACAACGGAAGTACCCGGCAGCCGTCCCTGTATGACCTGATGGCTCCCACTGTGTATTACTCGGCTGTGTACATCAGCAGAAGCAATCCCAATCTGAAAGCAACCTACCAGCATTATCTGAACCTCTCGTTCAGCAATTATACGAAAGGAATTTCCGCTTACGTTACATGCAGTCAGGAACTGAACGGAATTACCCAGGCCACCCTGTACAATCCTCAGACGGGAGGTCAGGAAACCTACCCTGTCAACATCAACGGAAACTGGAACGTGATGGGCAACTCCAACTATGAACGGCGGATCGGCAACTTCAAGCTGGCAGGCCGGGCGGGAGGCAACTACAGTCATAATGTGGGACTGATCAACGAGGACGGCGGTAAAGAACTGAAAAAAAGCGTAACACATACTTCCGGCATCAATGCCTTCGTCGGGGTATCCTATCTGCCCTCGTGGGGAAACATTGACCTCAACGGCACATGGGACTTCCAGCATTTCAGGAACTCTCTGAACACCCTGCAGGGAAGCAATACCTATACCCGCGACTATACCATCAATTCGCTGGTCTCAGCCCAGCTTCCGCTTCATTTCCAACTGGATTCCGATTTCACCTACCTGATCCGCAGCGGAAGCTATGTGGACAGCAAAGAACAGAACGAAGCATTATGGAACCTGACCCTGACCTGGAAGTTTGCCAAGGAACGGCGTGCAGAACTATCCGCAACCTGGACCGACATCCTGAACCAGCGCAAAAGCCTGCAACGCTCGGCAAGTTCCAGCGGCTTCTATGAAAGTTATGCCGAACAGTTGCGCAGTTATTTCCTGATCTCACTCAGATACAAATTTAACCGGATGAACTGACAGGAACAGACAAACGCTTAATAAAAAGACGAACAGCGGGTGCATCGCTAAAAAAGATGCACCCGCTGTCTGTATATCACGCCCTTTCCGGCAGTTTTTACTTGCGATCAGCCTTCAGACGATCAGCCATAGCCTTGGCCAGTTCCTTAGCCTGAGCATAGTTGTCCTGCTTCATGGCCTGCTTCATTTCCACCGGATTGCCTACCAGTTCAAACTTCAGCTTCTCGGCAAACTCGCCCAGTTTCTTCACGGCAGCGCTTGCCCAGGTATATGAACCGAAGTAACCCATCACACGATTCTTCATTTCACGGGCAGCCACCTTGCTGAGCAGTGACTCCATTTCCGGATACAGGTGCATGTTGTAAGTAGTACATCCCACAATCAGACCTTTGTATTTGAAGATATCAGCCAGGATATAAGAATGGTGCGTATGAGAAACATTGTGCAGCACGATGTTGCGGATGCCCTGTGCGCTCAGTTCTTCAGCAATGGCTTCAGCCAGTTCTTCCGTATTGCCGTACATGGTACCATAAGCAATCACCACACCTTCTTCGCCTTCGTAACGGCTCAGCTTGTCATACATTTCCACTACCTGAGGAATCTTTTCTTCCCACACCGGTCCGTGAGTCGGACAGATGGTCCGGATGTCCAGTCCGCTGCATTTCTGCAAAGCCTTCTGTACCGGATTGCCGAACTTACCCACGATATTTGCATAGTAACGGCGCATTTCGTTCCAGTAGATATCCGTATTGATGTTGCGGTCGATGCAGCCACCATTCAGCGCACCGAAGCAACCGAAGGCATCACCCGAGAACAGAATTTTCTCTGTTTCATCGTATGTCACCATCGTTTCCGGCCAGTGAACCATCGGAACCAGATAGAAGCGCAGGTTGTGATGGCCCAGTTTCAGGAAGTCTCCGTCGCCGACTACGTAACGTTCGCCCGTCACACCATAGTAACCTTCCACCATGTCGAAAGTCTTCTTGTTACCCACCAGTACGATTTCCGGATAATATTGTTTAATCAGCGCAATGGCTCCCGAATGGTCCGGTTCCATGTGATTGATGATCAGATAATCGATCTTGCGGTCACCGATCACGCTGCGAATCTTCTTCAGATACTGTTCAAAGAAAGCCACATCTACCGTGTCCACCAGCGCTACCATGTCATCATCTGCAATCAGATAAGAATTGTATGATACGCCGTACGGCAACGGCCACAGATTTTCGAACAACGCTTTTGTGCGGTCGTTCACACCTACATAATGTACTTTACCTTTAATTTCCATCTTTCTGTTTCTTTTATATATTGTTGTTGTTAACTAACTGTTTTTATGCCCGTCCGCTTTCCGGTATGCCTTTCCCTGCCAGGCATCGCGTTCCTTCATGCGCTTCTTGACACGGTCGGTGAACTCATGGTTCTTCAGTCCCCAGTCAGGCGCAATCAGCAATTCCCTGGGCGACTGCGAAACGAAACGCTCCAGAATCAGATCCGGCCGGAGATGCTCTACATAATCGATAACCAGATCAATGTATTCATCAGCCGAAAACAGGTGAAATTCCTCCGGATGCAAGGCATACTCATGCGCCATGCGCGTTCCGCGAATGAGCTGAAGCTGGTGCATCTTCAGCGTTGTGAGCGGCAGTTCCGACAGACGTTCCGCCTGCTTTATGAGATCTTCCCGGCTCTCTCCCGGTAATCCCAGGATCACGTGTCCGCCCGTACGGATGCCCCTTGCAGCCGTTCTGCGTACCGCGTCCTCCGTACATGCAAAGGAATGCCCGCGGTTGATCCGCTCCAGAGTCCGGTCGTCCGCACTCTCGATGCCATATTCCACCAGCAGGAACGTCCTGCGGTTCACTTCCTCCAGATAATCCAGCAAGCTGTCGGGCATACAGTCGGGACGCGTCCCGATCACCAGTCCCACGACTCCTTCCACCGCCAGCGCCTCCTCATACATGCGCTTCAGCAGTTCCAGTTCGCCATAAGTATTGGTATATGCCTGAAAGTAAGCCAGGTATTTCATCTGCGGATATTTGCGTGCGAAGAAACGCTTTCCCTCTTCCAGCTGCATCGTAACGCTCCGGTCGTCCCTGCAATAAGCCGGGTTGAAAGTCTGATTGTTGCAATACGTACACCCTCCAAAACCCTTCGTTCCGTCACGGTTGGGGCAGGTGAAACCGGCATTGACCGAAATCTTCTGTACCTTGAACGGGAACTCTCCGGCCAGGAAACCGGCAAAATCGTTATATCGCATGCTATTGTCCATCTTTCGTCAGATTTTCAAGCACAAAGATACGTTTTTTCATGGAATCGGCAAAAAAGTAAGTTTACTTAAAATTCCACGTATCACAATCCATGGTGGAAATATTGATCTGCCTCAACCGACCGTATATTTCAACTTAGCCGACTAAGGAAAGATCCGGCTTCGACGAAACAAAACATTGGTTTCAACGAAACGAAACAAGTGTTCTGACGAGTGGAAATAATTGTTCCACTGAGTGAAACTTTTTGTTCCACCCAGTGGAAACAAAAGTTTCATATAGAGAAAACAAAAGTTTCACCCTGTCGAAACAGAAGTTTTGTCAGCATAAAACAAAAGTTTCGTGCAGAGAAAACAACTGTTTCCTTTGCACGAAACTCTCTTATCGTCCGCAACCTGCGAAGGAAGCAGGCTGCCGGTTCAATCAAAACACCTGGATCTCGTCGAAACGGTAACGGGACTGCTGGCCGGGTTTCAGGTGATCTTCCGGACACATACCCGCGTCCGTAGTCGTCACTTTCACATAACGCACAGACTTACCTCCGGTAATCTGGAACGACAAGTCTTCAATGAAATTGCCTTCCTTGAAGATCTCCTGCTTTGTAAATGTCCGCGAAGCTGCCTTCGTGAAATGCTGCCCGTCGGCCGAAACCTCCACCGTAATGCCAGCCGGCTTGTGAACTCCCATCGCATAATGGGTAAGACAGCCCAGAACCACCCTGCTGACAGGCGAAGCTTTTCCCAGATCCACCGTAAACGAAGCATCCTCCGGCGTGTACCATTCCGTCCATTCAAAGTCGGATTGTTTCAGGCTTCCCCGCACTCCGTTGGTCAGCAATTTATCCGACACATTGGGCGAGATCACTTCCTTACCCGTAGCCAGGTTCCAGCCCATATCCAGCGTCAGTGTCTTGCCCATCTTCCGGACTCCGTCAAATGTGGCACAGCGGATCTCTCCCCCGTGATCAACAATCAGTGGAGCCGTATAAACAGGTGACGATATATCCGGCTCCATCCCGTCTGTCGTATAACGGATCGCCACATCCGGACGTTCGCATTCCAGCGTTACCTTCACCTTTCCATTCTCTGCAACCGCCTTATGCTGAATGTTGAACATCGCTTCAGAATAGCGGATTCCTTTTGAACGAAGCAAGTAGAGATAATTGTCCAGACTCTTGACAAAGCGGTACCAGTCCTTGTGTCCCTTGGGCGACCATGCCACTTCTGCCAGCGCAGCCAGTCGCGGGAACACCTGATAAGTGACATCTTCGGCAGAATTACAGAACTCCGTCCACATAGAAGCCTGCAAGCCCATCAGCAACGATTCATAATTTTCCTTCCAGTCCGCACCGACCGGTTCATACGAATAAACATCCTTCAGCGTATTATTTCCGAAATACGTCAGCGGCTCAAACCACTGGGGTCCCTGATAACGGATCAGATACATCAGCCGGGCAGGTGTCATCACGAAGCGGTGTCCCTGGGCTGCTGCCTTCAAGGCCGCATTACCCATGCCCTGCCAGCCAAAGATGATTGCCCCGTCGGGCAAGGTGCTGTTGGTCAGTTCGTCCCATCCCATCACCTGTTTGCCTTTGCTCTGCACATACTTGCTCATGCGGCGCATGAAATAACTCTGCAGTTCCTCGATATGCGTAATGCCTTCCTGCTTCATGCGGTCCGCACACCGGGGGCATTTCTTCCAGTATTCTTTCCAGGCCTCATCACCTCCCAAATGAATGTAATGCGAAGGAAACAGTTCCGCAACCTCGTCAATCACCCCTTCCAGAAAACGAAACGTTTCCTCATTTCCGGCACAGAAAATGATATTACCCGATCCCTGTCCCATACCCGGAACTACACAAATGTGCTTGTCTACCGAAGGGCAAGCCAGCTCCGGATAAGCAGCCAGTGCCGCATTCGAATGTCCCGGCATATCAATTTCCGGAATAATCTCAATGCAACGGCCGGCAGCATAACGGATAATTTCCTTCATATCCTCCTGAGTATAATAGCCTCCTATAGGCGTCGGCTCGCCCGGCTCCGGATTTCTGCGGTCCGGGAACGGACGGTCTGTCTGGTTTACTCTCCACGCTCCCACGGAAGTAAGCCGCGGATATTTCTTGATTTCCAGCCGCCATCCGTTATCATCCGTCAGATGCAGATGCAACTTGTTCAATTTAAGCACCGACATACAGTCGATGATCTTCATCAGTTCCTCCTTCTCGACAAAATATCTTGAAACGTCGACCATCAGTCCGCGATATCCGAACCGCGGCTGGTCGGCCACGTACATCCGCGGAATTCCCGTCTTGTCCTGCGGCTGAATGGCCAGTCGCACCGACTGAAGAGCATAGAATGCACCTGCCGGTCCTCCGGCTTCTACACTCACACCATCAGCATCCACCGTCAGCCGATAAGCCTCCGGTGACAGATCTTTACTGATTTTCAGACGGATATCTGCCTTTTTTCCATCCGTATCAACCTGTTTCAGCGTTACGCCGCTCATTTCCTTCATGGCTTCTGCAAAATAATCTGCCACCGGATGAAGTTCATCTTTTTCCGCACAGATGGTCATTCCGTCCGCAAGCCGAAAGTATCCTTCCTGCATTGTCATCTCTACCGGAGCAGGTAAAATAGTAGCAGTCTGCGCTCCCATCCACTCACACGAAGCCACGGCCAAGGCCAGCAGCAAAGTCTTTTTCCATCGGTCTAATCTTCTCATAGGCAATTTTTGTGTCATTCATTAAGTAAAAGTCGGGATAAAAATACGCTTTTACCGGGAAAGAATCATCATTCCCTGCCTAAAAACTACCCCGCAGTAGTCCGTCCGTTACTACGGGGTAACGCGACAACTACTGCGGGGTAGTTCAGTGATTACCTGGGGGTGGGTTAGAAAGTTCTAATCATAATCATATTCCAGGCTAAAATCATCAACCCACATGGTTGCTCCCGGTCCCCCCGTAAAGTAATCTCCATACTTACTTGCCGAGCAGACGAGCAAAATATACTTCGGAACACGGCTCGTGGAACGATAATCCAGTTCGATTTCAAACTCACGATATCCGGACACCGTCTCTCCGCAATTCATTTCTCCATAAGCAATGATATTCGGATCATTCTTATCGAAGTACTTTGAATTCTTCGGATTTGTCCGGATCTCCACAGGTTCACTCCAGTCGCCTAATGCGATCCAGACGATACAGGTATCCGGTTTTCCCATCAAATCTGCATGGGCGTTATCTGTATAAGCAATGTTCGCTGTCGTATATTTGAAATGTCCCTTCAACTTTGTCGGACGGGCAGAGAACTCACGTCCAAATCCCAGAATACCATTGGTTCCATCCGTAGCCCGGTATTCCCCGACAAACAAGTTACCGGCAGCAAACTTACCGATTGATCCGATACCTACAAATTTTGATCCCAGTACAGCGGCCAGACTACCGGACGCAGCACCACTCCAGACATCTGTAGTCGACTTTGTAATGTTATCCTCAGCCGAAAGTGTGGTACTACCCCAGTTTCCGGTATCCCAGAATGAGTTATCACCTTCCTTCCATGGACAGATCACTTTACCGTTCTGATACCAGTCTTCAAATCCTCCATTAGGTAAAGTTGCTTCCTCTCCGGTCGTAAAACTTTGCTCTGCGCCCATTTCATCTCCTGAATAAGCACGGCAGACATACTTCGTGTTAGGCGACAAATGAGTAAGACGTGCAACAAAACTTCCTTTGTCATGTGTAACTTCCGATGAGCTGACGCGTATCCATTCTTCCGCACCTTCCTCTTTATACTCACAGCCGTTGTCCTGTCCCTCAAGTCCGAATCCATTGACCCAGGCCACTTTGGTCCATGCATCAACCGATGACACTCCCACCTTGACATCCGACAGATTCACATACAAAGTCCATTCTTCATCCACAAAGTCGCTGTATTTCACCTGAACCTTTGCGTAAGCAAAATTCTTTGTTTTTTCCCATTGAAGTTCAGGAACTCCATTCACACCATTGTAAGTTGCTCCTGAAGGTCCCAGTTTCAAATCAGTTACCGAAATCACATCCAGTCCTTTATCTTTCGGAAGGTTGACAGAAGCTTCCCGGATATCCGGATAAAAATAAGCCTGTCCGATCTGTCCTTCGACCGAAAAATTCCGCTCGATCGTCTGATTGGCTATGATGGTCCAGGGATAATCCTGATATAAAGACAAGGTAATCTGAAGCGGAGTTGTCAGATCCACTACTGTATCTGAAGGAATGGAAGCCTTTCCTCCTTCCGTAACTTCTAGACTCTGGATATGTACCTTACGGATATTTACTGTCTCATCCAATTCCACCGTTGCCGTACGGTCATCATTGGAAAGCAACGTTGTCCCCACTTGCCCTTCTACGGTCAGTCCGGTCAGATATAACTTCACAGTCGGATAGGGAAAATCATTCTCGATACATGCCGAAAGCAAAAAGACGGCCAGGCATGCCCAATATCCCAATATTCTTGAAATTCTCTTCATACTCATCAGATACAGACAGTTATACCAATATTAATGTTAAACAGATTGATCTTGAAGTTTGCACCACTGTTCGTACGCTTGCCTTCTTCTCCGCTGCTTTTCTTCTGCTTCTCCCAATTATAGGTAAAACCGGCAACACCGAAAGAAACTTCAGCTCCCACATTCGGCATGATAAAAATAGCAATACCGGGATTGATACCTACCCGAAGCTGATTGATTGTTGAATCCGTATATTTCAATGTTTCATCCTTACCCCGGGAAAAACGGGCAGATCCGGTACTATATCCCAAAGTCGTTTCATTAAACAAACCGAACAGTCCCTTCGGATCCAAACCGACATAAGAGCGATGAAAGAAATTAAACGAATAAGAGTCATCCGTATAGCGAATGTCCTTCAATGAAATATCCATATCCTCAATATTCAATGCCAGATTATCAATACCGCCTGAAATACGTGAATAACCAAACTTCAGACCCACGACCACATTATCAGCTACTGCATATCCGACAAAAGGATTCACTGACAGCGTGCGAAGATCCAGATCAATATCCTTGAGCAAGGAGAACAACAGACGGCTGTTGTCACTTTCAAAATTAAATACTGAAACCGTGACACCACCAATCCATTTGTGCTTGGGAACAAAACGGTAATTAATGATACCACGGTCATACCGCCCTACTGGCTTCGTACGGATAATGCGCGAAGAGTCAACCGGCATTTGTGCTTCCGGAATCGGAACATAAACCGTATCGTGGACAACGACCAGCTTATAACGGATCGCAGAGTCTCCCCGGACCACAGTCAGGGAATCCGCCTCCTGAGCATGAGTATGCAGACAACTCAGACACGCAAACAAAAAGAAACAACTATATAAAAATTTCATCATGTTTACAAATAAAATGCAATTCCCAAACCTATTGAGAAAATATTAATCTTAAAATTGGCAGAAGTGGACGACTGTTCTCCTGTCTCTACCTGATTGGTGACCTGCCTCTTCTTACTGAAATTAACTCCCAGTACACCGACACTGACTTCCACAGCCGTATAGTTATTAATGAAAGCCACCAGGCCGGGAGCGACTCCAAATCCCAAGTCCGTAGACTTGGAATATGTACCCGTCAGTGCCTCTCCTTCTCCGTTGGCAACCTTTGACTGACTTCCTCCAACTTCCAGCTGTGTCTCACTGAACAGAGCAAACCGTTTACTGTCTCCCAGCGGTATGTAATTCCGGAAAATCGCCATGGCCGAATAAGAATGCTTCAACTGATAAATGTTATTGATGTCAAACTGGTTTTCATCATCCAGATTCAATTGAGTTTCATCCATTCTTACCAGGGTACGTCCGTATTTAAAACGGCCTCCCAATGCCATGTTATCCTTCAATGCATACGCAAACATCGGGCTGACTTTAAAGGAATAGCCATCCGCATTTATTTTCTCTACAATCAGAAAATCGTAGTTGTTTTCCGTGTGTTCTGAATACGAAACAGAACTTCCGACTATCCATTGTCCTTTAGGAACAAAGACTTTAGGCGGAAGTTTCTTTTGCGAACTTTGCGCGTGCACCCCCAAGGCGCAACACGCAAAGCATAATAGGTATATTAATTTTCTCACTTACTCACTTACTAGAAGTTTATTCATAAATCAGTTCCATGTCGTCAAGCCACATTTTACTAGAGGTACTTCCCTGGAAGTAATCACCAAACTTACTTGCTGAGGCCACAATAATGATAGATGTCGGTTTTCGTTGGTTACCACCAAAATTATCGTAATCTAAATTAATTGTCAACTCTTTGTAACCACCATTTTCATTATAAGCTTCATCAAAAGTTTTTTCTCCGTATGCAATAATACCATCACCGGAATAAGTACCTTTTTCAGTACTGAATAAACTGGAAGCATTCTTGGTTTGAACAACAAACGGCCAAGTTCCCTTGTCACTATATGTTTGTCCGGCCCAATCTCCAACAGCGACATAAATAATACCTTTATCTGTTTCTTCTTTGGCAATTTTGTCACCTCCGACGTCTACAGAACCTGGCTCATAACGGACATATACCTTCAAAGCCTTCGGACGACTTGTACAAGGACGTCCCCATCCCAAAACTCCATCCGTGCCATCTGTAGCAAGATACTGTCCCGTAAATATATTACCAGCTGCAAACTTTATAACAATCTTTTTGGATGTCAATAAAGCGGCATAACTTCCAGGCTGAGCACCACTCCAGACTTCTGTAGTAGATTGAGTTATATTACCACTTGCACTAAGAGTAGTACTTCCCCAGTTTCCGGTATCCCAAAACGGAGAATTTGCTCCGGTTTGCCAAGGACAAATAACCTTACCGTTTTCCTGATGCCAATCCTCAAAACTTGCATTTTCCGGCTGGAAAGTCGTTTCTGTAGTAAATTCACAGGTAACAGTTGATGCTTGCGTTCCATCCATTGCCTGATATTCATAGGTTGTACCCGGAGTTAATCCTGTAATCTCTTTGCTAAAAGTTGATTCTGTCAAGTCCGCATCTACGGTAGTCCATGAAGAACCAGCCCCCTTCACACGATACTGGAATTTCGGTGTAGAAGCCAACGTACCGGTTACCTTTCCATGAAGAGTAGCTTTGGATGTCCAAATTTCATAAGGAATTGCTTCAGTGGTTGCAACAGTAGCATTCGAAACAACAATGTTCCATGTAACCATCCGCTGCTTGCCATTCTTATCTGTTGCTGTCAAAGTAGTCGTTACCTGTCCTTCCTGTGCCGTCATCTTGACTATCAGTTCTTCAGAGAACTGGATTTTCCAGGTTCCGCCTGTTTCCATAATCGCATTTGGAGCATGTAAAGAAATTCCGCTAGCTTCTACACTGGCATCCTTTCCTCCCAGATTCATCAGATCCATACTATTAGCCGGAACTCCAAACTCTGTAAATCTATCATTTTGCAGCAAAGCTCCCTTCAAAGGAGACGAGGTAGATACAATCAAATAATAAGTTCCCTTTGTATTTGTAGCCAGATACATCGGTTGTTCCAAATCATATTCAATATTATCTGCATCCTTACAAACGATAACCGGGCGCTGTTTTATCCCAATAGTAGTAGTTTCTTCTGATAATGGGGTTTCATCAACACTCAAAGTCAACCATGCACCACCTGTAGTCTCTTGTCCTGTGGCTGTATATTTACAAGTCATATTATATAAGGTAGCAGGCTGTGCATCTGTCAACTCTGTAGTCTGTTCATACGTGCCACCCGTCAGTTTAGTTGCCGTAAACTTACATGTCAACTTTCGGTTATCGGCAGGCAGGCTGAAATAACCTTTTGCATCGGCATTGGCAGATGAATAAACCAGTTCACCAGTAGCAGAAGTAACAGTAACCTGACAATCTCCTTCGAAAGCCTCTTTCAAAGATTCATCCCATGTAAAAACCAATACAGTATTGGCAATACCACATTTCACTTCAACCGGACTCTGCTGGCCTTTGGTTATTGTAAACTCTTCATTTCCTTCAAAGAAGCGTTGATCGAATGAGGCAGCCACAGAATCACCAGCAGTAACACGAACTGAATAAGTTCCGCTCATCAAAGGAATACTGGAAGGTACATTATCTGTTCCTTCATATTTCCGTACCAGACTGGTTTCATTATAAATACGGACTTTGCAAGCCTGTTCCAGTTGAGTCTGCTCTTCACTGCTCAACGTACGGGATGCAACAGTTATCTTGTCAGACATACCTACAGACAACTGTAACGTACCTTGTTCCCCGGCAATATCTCTGTCCTCTTTACATGCTCCAAGATAGAGCAAGGACATACATATAATTACTATTCTATATACCTTATTCATAATACTCATTTCTTTGGAACATTGATAACTAATGATTTACTTTCTGTTTTTCCCTGATTATCTGTTACTACAATATTAAAAGTATGAGTACCATCAAAAGGTATTAACAGACTAGTAAAAGTACTTATATCAAAATCTAACTCTGTCTTATCTTTAACAGCTGTTCCATATGGAAGTCCCAGTTCTGCAATCATACTCTCTTTATCACCAGGATTTGCCAAATCAAAAGTGCCAAAACTTGCTCCAATAGACCCAAAATCCCCATTATCCGATGATATTGTTACTTTCAGATTTTGAATACCAGCAGGTGCCTCTATACCAACAATCAATGTTGTGTCCCCAGTAATTGTCTGAGTCTGATCAATATCAAACGAACTATCTCCCAATTTCTTTCCCGTAATGTTAATATCGCTTGTTATTCCTCCTTCTCCATCACCATCCGAATCACCATCTCCGTCACCAGGTTCTTCACCTCCGTCTGTCGGGAAATCATCTATGCCCGGTTCTTCTCCCGGATTAACTCCTACAGTTTCATCAGAAGAGGTCATGGAAGAGTCTACATTAATAGCAATATTTAAATTCCCTCCTACACTATTATTTCCATCATCCACCGGAGAAAGTGTATATTTAATGATATTATACTGTCCTGCTTGTACTTCATCTACACGATTTACTTCCGTCACAAATTCTCCATCAATTGTTCCTTTCAATGTAATATCCATAGGACTCACAGAAGCTGGAGCAATCAAATAAGCCTTACGGGTCTCAGAAGAAGGTATATCCAATGAATATTCTTTAATCATATCATCCTGAGTGTTTTCTTTAATTGTCACCGTTGTTACCACATCTTCTCCCATCAGTTTACGGAGTTCCTCATCATACTCAACTGAGATCATCACGTTGGCCAGTCTGCAAGTCAATGCAGAAACTTCTGTCAATTCATTTTCCTTAATCGTAAACTGCTCAGTTGAACCTGTATAGAAAGGAACATCAAAACCATTGGTAGCTGCCTCTGCAGAAGAAGCCACAACAGTATAGGTACCAACCGGTAAAGAAATAATTTCCGGCATCTCGCTGTAAGTGTATTGTTCCACCTGCTCTCCCTGACTGTTCTTGATAGTCAGCAGAAAGTTGCTTACATCAACTCCTGTACGGGATTGAGGATATACTGTATCAACTTTCAAATCCACCTCCATCTTCATGGAAGCCAGACTCAACTGCCCTGTTACATCTGTTGCTCCTATTTCCATTTTCTCACTATGGCACGCACTAAATGTAAAGAGTACGACCATCAGCGTAAAACAGATTAAAAATATATTCTTCATATTTATAGGCTTTATTTTTATTCGTAATTTAAAACAATATTGTCAACAAAGAATTCACTACCTACATATTCTCCCTTAGAAAGGTTTCCAAAACTAGGCACAGTATTAAAAGAACTATTATCTGATTTATCTCCAGATTTAAAGACAATATACATATTTGTTGCTTTTAACTTCTTTCCTTCTTCCGTATATACAATATCAACGCTAGTAGACGACCATTCCTGTACAGAATTACCTTTTCGAAGCAATCCACGACCGATTTCTGTCGCAACATCTCCTTGTTTATTCAATATTACTATTTCGGCATAATATTGATCACCACCTTTTCCTGGAGTATACTTATAATCAAACGATAAAGATTTAGGTCTTGATGTAAATTCAATTCCATCATATACAGCCTTCTTTGCTTCTGAATCATAATAACCAAGATACAATTCACCAACAGTGCCATATTTTGCATTGGCTGATCCTAAAGCAGCATTATTCCTACCCCATCCTACAGCTCTTATCCGTGCTGCATAACCTCCATTTTTACCTTCAGTTCGTATTGTACCTGAATTTGCATTATAACGATAATTTCCTCCATCAGAAGTCGTTAACTGATTCATTGTATTCCAAACAGGATTTTCTCCTGAATTACAAACATACCACATTTCCCAATTCTTATTCTGAGGATTAGCATGCCAATCTTCCATTTCTGCATTAGGAACAGATAACTCTGATTCAGTTGTAATATCAACAAAGGCAGAGGTCTTTGTTTGATCATCTTTACCAATAACTCGGAATGTATAACTTTGACCAGAAGAAAGTCCTGTTACTTCATAGCCTGTTGTACTATAAGTAAAACTTACATTCTTCCAGACTTTATTATCCATATATTGTATAATAACATTATCTGCAGAAGCAACCCAACCATCATCGGTATTAGAACTTACCTGAAAATTCACATGCTTTGCCCAGACATCTGCATCACCGTTCTTCAAAGACAAAGTAAGTTCAGGATCTTCTACTTTAAAAGCCTTTTCAATAGTCTTTGAGCCATATTCAGCTTTGAACTTCACATCGCTTTCTGTATCAATCAAAGGATCCGGATAAGTTAAGGTAACAGTATGTGTAGTACTGTCACTGGATATGGAAACATTATCTTCCGTAAACAACTGATCAGCTCCATACGCTGAATAATAAAACTTCACTTTCGAAGCATCGCCTTCCAGATTCATAGTAAAGCTCATCGTATTACTTCCATAAGGTACAGATTCAGGCAATGTTACTGCAAAACCATTGTTACGGCTCGTTACCTTCAACACCAAAGGAGTTTCTGTTGTCTTTCCATATACATCGGTAGCAGTCAGTTTAAAGGAGTGTTCTTCGTTTCCGTCTCCGGTGCAATATAAATAAGGTATTACATTCTGAAACTCAACCGTAGCAATCTTATCGTGAGTACTTCCCAAACCTTTCATTACGAGACCAAGTTCAGTCAGTTTCTGCTGATCTTCGGCACTTAACGCCATGAGATCAACCTTTTCCGGCCATCCTTGTGCTTTTAATGCTGCGGATGAGGTAACCAATTCACAACCGGCCAAACCAGAAGGCGCATTCAGATAAGCCTGCAAAGTACCTTCTACGCTTCCACCTTCCACTACTTCCATAGCCTTACCAGAGGTAAATCCATGAGCAACTATAGTGGGAGCCGGTGCATTCAACGCAGCATCCGAAATATTAAATTCAACATTTTGTGTACTCTCCGGATCATCATTGAAAATAATATTCAAAGTGGAAGTTCCGGCATCCACATCCATGGTAAGACGATATTCATGCTTTACTTCCGCTGCCAGCGTCTTAACCTTCAAAGCCACTGAACCGGAAACGCCCGGACGAGTAACATTCAGATAAACATCCAGATTCCCGGGAGTAAAATAGGCTGCACGGGTTTCGTCAGCTGTATAATCAATTTTATTTCCACGAGAAGAAGAAACATAAGCACTGTAAGAAGTAAAATAACTCTTGAATGCATCTGTATAAGAGATACTGACTCTGGCTTTATTGATTGTACAGTCAATAGTCACATCAGTAGTTTCGCCTTCAGCAACATTGGCAGTCGTACTTCCGGCATAGCTCAATCCGTCAAAGCCCTCAGTTGTTGCATCTCCATAAGAAGCAGAAACTGTATAAGTTCCTACCGGAACGACTGTAGCCTCTGCATCGTAATCACTGAATTTATCCCATTTACTAACCAATTCTCCATTCTCCTTGGCTATGGATAAACTAAAGTCTCCGACATCTGGAATTCCATCACCCTCTGCACGTGAAGTGGCAGAAACCACTTCATTATCAGCTGCCACCCTGACAGCAAGATAACCGCCGCCTGAGGGAGTACGTTCGTCACTTCGGCATGCAGACAATCCCAATGCAACCAAAGCCAGCAACATTAAATAATTTTTGTTCATTCTTATTGTTTTCATTTATATCTCTCTAATTAATTGGTCTCAACTACCACTGTAAAACACCAATTCCACAGCATCTGAATCTGGCTGCAAAGTAACGGCTTTTTACACACCCTCACAAGGTCAATTTATTTTATTTTTGGTCTATTCTTTATCTTTACCTTTTCAAGAAAGACATAACACACCGATCTTCTCTGTTTTATGTTATTTTATAGCATTACTTTATAGCCGATATTTCAAATTGGCTAACTTTGCAAATGAAATATTTTCAAACAAAAAAGACATGGAAAAAGAATTGCCTAAAATAGATTTACCTGAACCCTGGCTGATCGGTACGGATATCAGCAAGGAACTGCTCAGCCTCTACACCAATTACCCGGTGAGACTGAAATGTGAAATCTTTGTGCTCTGCATGGACGGGGAAGTAGATGCCTCAGTGAACCTGAACCGTATTGAGGTACGTCCCAACGACATCATTACGCTTACTCCGGGAAGTATCTTCCAGATCTATCGTGTGGACGGAAATCTGAAAATCTATTTTCTGGGCTTTTCTTCCAAATACATTGAGGAAAGCAATCAGACCAGAGCAATGCTGGATTCCATTTATCTGACTTTGGGACATCCTGTCCTCTCACTGAAACCGGAGGGAGCAAGTGTTATGCAGGATTACCTGAAACTGCTGATCCGGATGTATGAGACTTTTCCCGAGAAAATGCGAACGGAAATGGCTCCCAATCTGTATGCGGATATACATAAAGGTGTATCCATATTATATAAGAATAAGAATACGGACAAGAGTCCTGTTTCAAAGAGTGAACAAATCTGCCGGAACTTCGGACAGCTGGTCATGCAACATTATAACCAGACAAGAAACGTAGCTTGGTATGCCGAGAAACTGGGTATCACGCATGCTCACCTTTGCACGACTGTGAAGCAAGTTACCGGAAAGACATGTGTGGACATCATTTCATCCATGGTAATCATGGATGCCAAATCACAGCTGAAATCTACCAATCTGTCCATACAGGACATATCAGATTCACTGAACTTTGCAAATATGTCATTCTTCGGAAAGTATTTCAAGCGGAACGTGGGTATGAGCCCGCTGGAATATCGCAATAATGGATAAACTAAACAGACTAACAGATTAAAGTATGAAAAAAACGTATGCAACAACGGTCGGAACCTTCCTGCTGGGACTGACGCTGAACTCCTGTATCCAGGAAGAGGCTCCCAATGCAGAAGCTGACATCACGGCCTGCTCACTCTTGCCTGTGGACTGTCTGGCAAGCAATACCATTGAGGTTGGACTGCCTTACAGTGATGAGTTGAATGCCTATCCCATAGAAATAAAGGTGAAGGAAGGTACTGACCTTTCCAGCCTCGCACCGACTTTTGAACTGACTCCGGGGGCAACCATCAGCCCGGAAAGCGGAAGCATTCATGACTTCTCTTCCCCAGTGAGATATACCGTGACTTCGGAAGACAGACAATGGCACCGCACTTACAGTGTGTCGGTCACGGAACAGACTTCGACCAACATACCGACGGTATATCATTTTGAAAATATCAAGACTTCGGGCAATTATTATGTATTCTATGAACAGCAGGGAGAGCATTCGCTTACCTGGGCCAGTGGAAACGGAGGATATGCTCTGGCGGTCAGCCAGGCTGCGGCTAAAGATTATCCGACTACACAGGATGATAACGGATGGAACGGAAAATGCCTGAAACTGGTTACGCGGAGTACAGGAAGCCTGGGAAGCCTTGTGGGCATGCCGATCGCAGCCGGAAACTTGTTTATCGGGCAGTTTGACCTGACAAACGCTCTGACTGCTCCGCTCAAGGCAACCAAGTTCGGAATACCTTTCTATAGCAAACCGATCCGCCTGACAGGATATTATAAGTATAAGGCGGGCGAACAGTTCTTTGCCAATGGCGCATATACGGATCAGAAAGATGTTTTTGACATCTATGCGTTCTTCTTTGACAACAGCAACGGAACAAGCATGCTCGACGGAAGTTTGCCGTCCAACGGATATACTCATCCGGATATGGTAGCTGTGGCACGCATCAAAGATGCTCACGAAACAGATGAATGGACCAGCTTCAGCCTCAACTTTGATTATGATTCCTTCGGAAAAGGAGTAGATGCACAGAAACTAGCCGAAGGAAAATATAGTCTGGGCATTGTCATGGCTTCCAGCAAAGACGGGGCTTCTTTTGAAGGTGCACCGGGAAGTACGCTGCTTATTGACGAGATGGAACTGATTTTTGAATAAACGGACGGATCACTCAAGATCCATAAAACAGAATCTGACAAGAATATGAAAAGATATTTACTTGCACTGACAGCTGCCATAATTACTGCCGGAAGCTGTCTTTATGCCCAAAAGAACGAGAATCAGACGTTGCTGAATGCAGCCCTGCACGGATGGGAATACGAAGTCCGGGCAGGTATCAGTATCGGAGGAAGTTCTCCCCTGCCTTTGCCAGCTGAAATCAGAAGTATTGATTCGTATAATCCCACGCTTGCCATCATGCTGGAGGGAAATGCGATCAAATGGTTCGGGGCAGAAAAGAAATGGGGACTGACCACCGGACTGAGACTGGAAAACAAAAACATGACAACACGGGCTACGGTGAAAAACTACGGAATGGAGATCATCGGCAGCGACGGGAACCGGTTGAAAGGAAACTGGACCGGCGGTGTACGGACCAAATTAAGAAGTTCACTGGTAACCATTCCTTTACTGGCCACCCACAAATTCGGCGAAAGATGGAGTGTCAAGCTGGGCCCTTATTTCTCGTATCTGATGGACGGAGATTTTTCCGGTGAAGTATATGAAGGCTATCTTCGGGAAGGAAACCCTACGGGACAGAAGATTGTATTCACGGACGGTGCCGTTGCAACATATGATTTCCATAATGATATGAACCATTTTCAATGGGGTGTACAGGCTGGCGCTGACTGGAAAGCCTTCAAGCATCTGAAAGTTTTCGCCGACCTGACATGGGGACTGAATGATATTTTCCAGAAAGATTTCCAGACAATCTCATTCGCCATGTATCCCATTTATCTGAATTTCGGATTCGGATATGCTTTCTGAGCAGAAAGATCCGACACGTAAGAACACAAAAAAGACCGCAGCCTCTCCTCAAACGGAAACGGCTGCGGTCTTTTCTTATTGTTTTATTGAGCGGCCTGCATCTTGATACCAATCTGAATGGTTTCTGTTGAACCGATGATCTGCGGCATCGCAACCAGAGCCGGCTTCAGGAATACATCAACCATTCCGGCCATTTCACCAGCCTGAGCTTTCAACATAGAAAGAATCTGTTCTACTGCTGCTTCATCTTCAAAGAGCGGTGCTACGATCTTCAGAATCGGGAGCAGAGTTTCTGTATCCAGATAAGCTTTCAACACACCTTCTTCATCTTTTTCCAAAGTGATCAGAATTCCTTCGGAAAGCATCGGAGTAACAGCAGCCATCAGCTGTGAAAGAACATCCGTCATACCGGCACGGCTCTTACCGGAAGCTGTTGCTGCAATTTGTGCCGGATTCAGGAACAAACGGATTTTATTGGGTTCAGGCACAGTATAAGTGGCCAGATTCAAAGGTGAAGTCTTCCACTCTGTTGCATTCAGCGAATCCTTGTATTCAGCCTGAACATTTCCGTCAGAAAGAAAAGTTACCTTTTTTAATACTTCACAAAGCATTTTCGGAATGGTATTTCCTTCAATCTGAGTCATGGAAATAACCAAAGTAATCAATGACTGTATTTCATTAGGAGAACCCATAAAGTCAAATGGCTCTGCATCCCATACTACATGAATAGGCTGCATCGGATCACCACTAAACGGAGACTCTGAAGCTGGAAGCAATTGCCAGGAAGTATTGGTCCAGGCAGTTTCAACAAAAGTCACATTCAAGGCCAGATTCAAAGAAGCATCGGTGGCTGATCCCTGATATTTCAAGGTATATCCTCCCCTGTTTTCTTCTCCGGCAAAGGTTACCGTATCGTTTTTAATTGTCAGGTCTACATCAATGGTAGTACTTACTTCGCCCGGAATGACACCTGCCGTAGCCAGACCGGAAGCATTATCACTCAACGGAAAAGTTGTCTGAGCACCTGATAAAGTCAACGTTGCCTTAGTAATGTCATTTGCGTCCGGTGTAAAAACAACCTGCTTGCCCAGCATAGGAGCACCGCTATATGTAAGAGTCAGCCCGCTGGCATCCGCATAGGTTTTAGTCTGCGTGATCGGAGATACGACAGATGAATCATCATCGTTGCTGCAGGAAGTCAGTACACCTCCGGCCAAAGCAATAGAGAATAAGCCAATAAATAATGTTTTTTTCATGATGAAATAATGTTTAATAATTAATGAATAGTTATTCCTTTTCAAATCGGGTGCAAAGTAAGAGGGAAATAAATACACCTACAAGGTCTATTCTTGCGACTTTTGTTCTATTTTTCACATCATATGAAAAACAGACAAAAAATTACGGATATTTTTTGATCTTTTTTTCTTATTTTAGAAAATTATTCCAAATACACTTTTTCACGGTGCCTGTTCCCCTTCGGGCTTTTTAAAAAACGTCGAATTCTTTTCCTTCGAACGCCGAAACGTTTTATTGCATTCGTCGAAGTCTTTTTTTAAAAGCCCGAGGCGGGCAAACATCCACCGACATTTGCCCGCCTCCTTATTATATAACAGTTTCTGCGTTCTTATTCTTCTTCCGGCAGTACCACGACTCCCAGTTTCTTGCGGCCGTCCATCTTCACAGTCAGCGGACGGTCAAAATGTACCCAGCGCAGGAACTTCGTTTCCTCCACAGCCGGCATGGAGTTCAGCAATTCCTGATTGTAAATACCTTCATTCATATAGGCATTAATGGTGAAATACCCCACTCCAAATGAAGTCAGATTCTGGAAGAAGTGAGTTCCCTGACTGGGATCTACCCGATAATTGGTTAGTCCGGCTTCCACAATGACACGGGCCGCTGAAATATGCGGCCATTTGACCGGTACCCCCAGCCACGTATCGCTGCTGCCCCACCGGCCGGGTCCTACCAGCACATAATGCTTCCCTTCATCCAGAAAACGGCGGTTCAGCTTCTCTATATCATAAGCAATCAACTGGTTATTGGAAGCCGAATAGCCCTCCGTCTTCACGTAGATCACATCGCTGATATCTTCCATAATACCATGTCCCAGGGCATTTTCACTCTTCAGCAGCAACTGGTCATCAGGTATCTGGGTAAGATCTTCATCAAGTCCGGCCTTCACATCGACCATCGGACGAATCTGAAGCAGATAGAAGACACCGCTCTTGGTACGCGCATCGAAGTTAACAGCAAACTCAATCTCTACAGGACGCCTCATTTCTGCCTGTCCGTATTGCTGGGCAAGCTGAAGAATGCGTGCCAGAGGAAAGACATCATGCTGAAGGATATTGGCAAAAGTAATCAGCTTACGGCCGCCCGGATAGATTCCGTCACGGATCACCATATCATACGGATCGTAGGTGGAAGCAATATAATCGAGGGCACCGTCATTTTCGGCATCCTTTACGGTAAGCTTCAGGAGATTAAATCCGTCATCAAGCGAGAAGTTATGTCCGTTGTTCTTCAAGTCAAGCGCATAGAAACGGGTCTGCGTTTCGCGCAGGGCTATTTCCATTTCACTGGTCTGAAGCACCTTGTCCGGATGATACGGACAGACACGCAAAGTCAGTCCGCCGTCAACGATATACTTGCCGAGTCCCAGTGCCAGACTGACGGTACCTTCTTCAGCCGTTTCGTCATTGATCGGATAATAGTTGATGGAACGGGCCACTCCCGATATGGCCGGATAATAACGGTCGCCATACTGGGTTCCGACTACCTCCTGCAAAATAACGGCCATCTTTTCCTGGTCGATGACGTTACTGGTGGCCTGCATGTAAGCCTTGCTGTCACGATAATAAACCGAAGCATACACACCTTTTATCGCATCACTCAGCATACGGAGCATTTCATATTTGTCTTCCAGATAAGGAATCATATAGGTGGAATAGATACCGGCAAACGGCTGGTAATGCGAATCCTCAAGAAGACTGGACGAACGGATGGCTATCGGAGCTTTCACTACATCGAAGAAAGCAAAGAAGTCTTCCACCAGACGATCGGGAAGTTTGGCTTTCAGAAAGGCTCTCAGAATGGTATCATCATCGGCATCGCTCAAAGCCAGCTGATAAAGAAGATTCGTATCCATGAACTCATCAAAGATATCGGTACACAGCACCACGGTCTTGGGAATAACTACTGAAGCATTCTCAAACTCCGAAAATTCAGGATGACGCTTCACCATGTTGTCGATGAAAGCCAGACCACGTCCCTTTCCTCCCAGCGATCCGTCACCAATGCGTGCAAAGTGAGAATAGCGGTCGAAACGGTCGCGCTGGAACACAGCCACCACTCCCTGGTTTTTCATCTTGCGGTATTTCACGATGGCTTCGAAAATAATCTTCCGGTGAGCGTCGATATCCTGCAGACCTTCCCAACGAATCTGCTTCAGGAATTCGGCCACAGGGAAAATAGCCCGGGAATAAAGCCAGCGGGATACATGGTTGCGTATAATATGGTATTGCAGGGACTCAGCCGGAACAGAGAATATAACATTCTGCAATTCCTTCAGATTATGAACGCGGGCTACTTCCTCCATCGTACGCGGATTGATGAAAATAAAATCGCCGAAACCGAAATTCCGCGAAACAGCATCCCGCAAATCGATATTCATTTTCTTGGAATTCTTATCGATGAAAGAAGCTTCAAGCCGGGAAGCATAGGCACGGTTGCTCTCCTCTGCCGACTGAAGAATCAGCGGCATGTAAGGATCACTCTTGCGGATCTCTCCCAGCAGTTTAATGCCGGCCAGCGGATCAACGGCCCCTTCACGGGGGAAACGGGCATCGGAAATAATTCCCAGAATATTGTTCTTGAATCTTTCATAGAGGTCCATTGCTTCTTCATACGAACGGGCAAGTACAATCTTGGGACGGCCGCGCATTCGCAACGTCCGCTGATGTTCGTTCAGAGCTTCCGTGGCAAACTCCTGACTCTGGGTGAGGACAAACTTATAAAGATTCGGCAGGACAGAAGAATAGAAACGGATGGAATCTTCCACCAGCAGGATCATCTGAACGCCAACTTCATTGATATCATGCTCCAGATTCATCTTATCCTCGATCAGCTTGATGATGGACAAGAGCAGATCCGTATTTCCCAGCCAGCAAAATACATATTCAAATATACTCAGATCCTCATGTTCCATACGCGCCCGGATGCCGTGGGAAAAAGGAGTCAGAACGACCAGCGGAATATGCGGATATTTCTCCTTGATCTGACGTCCGATATCAAACGTATCGCTGTTGTCGGATCCGGGCATACAGATTACCAGATCAAACATTGTATTTCCCAGTTGTCTCCAGGTATCTTCTTCCGTAGAAACCTGCGTGAAACGCGGCGGATAACGCAGGCTGAGGTTCATATATTCAATAAAGATCTTTTCGTCTATCCGACCGTCATCCTCCAGCATAAATGCATCGTACGGATTGGCAACCAACAAGACATTAAAGATACGTTTCGTCATCAGATTGGCGAATTGGGTATCTTTGAAGCGGTTCAATTTTAATTTTGTGAGCATATAGCAGGATTTAAGCTTATTCTATGCAAAGAACGGAAATTCCCGTGAGTTTTGCAATACCGAAATGAGAGACTATACATTTTATCATTATTTAGCACAAAAACCGGCCGAAACATTTTGTCATGCGACGAAAAAGCATAACTTTGCAGATACAAAAGATTTCATTTTGTTAAACCTTATAACATTACGACGTATGAACATCAGTCAAATCATGGCTTCCCTGGAAGCCAAACATCCAGGTGAATCGGAATATTTGCAAGCCGTAAAGGAAGTTCTGCTCTCCATCGAGCCTGTTTACAACCAGCATCCGGAATTCGAAAAGGCAAAAATCATTGAACGCCTGGTAGAACCGGACCGTATCTTTACATTCCGTGTGACATGGGTAGACGACAAAGGTGAAGTACAAACAAATCTAGGTTATCGCGTACAATTCAACAACGCCATAGGCCCTTATAAAGGAGGTATCCGTTTCCACGCTTCCGTCAATCTTTCTATCCTGAAATTCCTCGGATTTGAACAGACTTTCAAGAATGCACTGACCACTCTGCCGATGGGCGGCGGAAAAGGCGGTTCAGACTTCTCTCCACGTGGAAAGAGCAATGCGGAAATCATGCGTTTCTGCCAGGCATTCATGCTGGAACTTTGGCGTCATGTAGGTCCTGATATGGATGTTCCTGCCGGTGACATCGGCGTTGGAGGCCGTGAAGTTGGTTATATGTTCGGAATGTATAAAAAGCTGACCCGCGAATTCACCGGAACCTTCACAGGCAAGGGACTGGAATTCGGAGGCTCTCTGATCCGCCCGGAAGCTACGGGATTCGGAGGACTCTATTTCGTGAAACATATGCTTGACGAAAAGGGTATTGACATCAAAGGCAAGACGGTGGCAATCTCCGGTTTCGGTAACGTAGCATGGGGAGCTGCAACGAAAGCAACCCAGCTGGGAGCCAAAGTAGTTACTATTTCAGGGCCTGACGGATACATTTATGATCCGGATGGTATCAGCGGTGAAAAGATTGACTATATGCTGGAACTGCGTGCTTCGGGCAACGATATCGTAGCTCCGTATGCAGAAAAGTTCCCGGGTGCTACTTTTGTTGCCGGAAAACGTCCTTGGGAAGTTAAAGTAGATATCGCTCTTCCGTGTGCAACTCAAAATGAATTGAACGGAGAAGACGCTGCTCAGCTGATTCAGAACAAAGTATTGTGCGTAGGCGAAATTTCCAACATGGGATGTACGCCGGAAGCTATCGACGCATTCATCGAACACAAGATGATGTATGCACCGGGCAAGGCAGTCAATGCAGGTGGTGTAGCAACCTCCGGACTGGAAATGAGTCAGAACGCCATGCATCTGAGCTGGACGGCAGAAGAAGTTGATCAGAAATTACATCAGATCATGCATAATATCCACGAGCAATGCGTTAAATACGGTACAGAGCCTGACGGCTACATCAACTATGTAAAAGGTGCAAATATCGCAGGCTTCATGAAAGTTGCTCATGCAATGATGGCTCAGGGTATTGTATAATCCTTTCTATTTAATATAGTTTAGAAGATTCTCGTTTAGTTGTATTTGTATTAATCATAGACGTTGCCTGGCTGTGAGAGCCCGGCAACGTTTTTTTTAGCCTGAAAGGTATCTTTGAATAAGGCTTTGCGTTTTTAAAAGAAAAACGCCTTATGACATGCCCTAAAAGTTACTTTTCCATAAAACCCTCCTGCCTTTTCTGCCTGTTTCTGCTTTCATTGGTTTTCGGATGCTCCAGTGATGAAAGTTTCACTCCGTCGCCATCCATTCTCATTTCGGGCAACCAATACTCCGGCTTCCCGGAATCACGAACCTCCGCCGCAACACTTCCTGCAGGCAGCAGGCTTTCCCTGTTCAGCACCGGAGGGATGGAAGCCGACAACGTTCTCATGACTTACAACGGTACATTCTGGGAAGGAGAGCTGCCCGACGTCTGGAATGAAAATGGAAATGCAGCCGAGCTTACCGTTTATACACCTTATATCGACACGGATCCTCAACTTTTTTATGACGGCAAAGGACAGCTGCAAGATATCCTGTACGACCGGCAAAGTTGCCGGAAAGGTGACCGGATCAACCTGACGTTTAAACATCTTTTTGCCTGTATCACCTTTCATGTAGCAGCAGGAATCAACCAAACCCTGCAAAGCATTACGTTCCGTCCCTCAGTTCTCATAACCGGTCTGAACCATCGGACGGGAGCATTGAGTATGGAAACAACAGAAAATCCGCAGTCGGTCACACTGGACAAAGCCGACGACGGAAACTATTCACTGATCATTCCCCCCTCAGAACATCTGAAAATAGACATCTGCATACAAACAACTGATGGAAAAAGCTACGAAACATTCATGCCCGAAAGCCATTTCGCCGCAGGTACGTCGTATTCCTGTCGCATTCTTTCGAATGCTGACACACAAGGGATTCATACGGCTGCAGATTTCATCGCCTTTACCCATCTCATCAACGGAGAGACTTACGAAGGACGTAGTCTGGATGAATTCCGGACCGAAGAAAACGGAAGAAACATCTACAGGCTGTGTGCAGACATCGAATTTACTCCGGAAGAATGCAGTCAGCTGATGGAAATTGGAATCGCATATCGCAATACACAAAAACAATCATCATTTGAAGATATCTTTGACGGACAAGGATATTGCTTATCCAATCTGACTTTAACTACTCCGGAAGAACGAAACCGGTTTGGAGTATTCGGAAGCATCGGAGAAAACGGTATCGTTAGAAACCTGCATATACAAAATTCCTCCATTCTCATTTGCGAAAAAACAGGCATAGGCTTCATTGCTGGAGAAAACTGGGGAACAATCACCAATTGCAGCGTTAAAAATGTATCTATCACAGAAACAGCCAATGCAGAAGGAAAAGAAGTTGGAGGCATTGCATCCAATAATTTAGGATATATCGCCAATTGTACCACGGAAGATTTTTACACAGAAGCCTCTGTGGCACACATTGGAGGACTTATTGGAGTAAACCAGGGATTTCTTCTCAACAGTTACAGTGCCAATTGTGATCTGGGAAGCAAAACGCAGGGCATGCTCTGTCACTCATGCAATTCGGGCAATATTTACAATTGTTACTGCATAGGTTTAAAAACCACATGCTATGCATTCTGCTATCAGACAATAAACAAATGTACCATCGAATATTGCTATTACCCCAATGGGACAACAATAGTAGGGAAAAAGGGATCCGGAACAGTTATGGATATAATATTTTATTTCACAGACCAGACATCCTATAAAATAACCAATCTTCTCAATAACTGGATCACCGGACAAGGAGCATCTCTCTTTCCAAATTTGGAATTCCAATCCTGGCAATCCAATGATTCTCCTCCTGCCATTCTAGTTCTATAAGCTGAATTTCCGGGACAGGCCGACGACCATTGCCGTTCTTGTTGCCTGGAAACATACACAGATTACTGCCCCATCTCTCAAACCCTCGAACGGATCAGGTCCGAACATGAGATAAAGTCTATCGAACATTCTTCATCTTTTTATCGACTTCCATATGGAAGTCGATAAATTTCCTAATGAAAGTTGATTGATTGCCTAATGGAAATCAATCAACTTTCTCATGTCAGCCGATCAGAATATCCTTAGTTTTCAAGCGAAATATACGCAAAATTGCTTTATACAATTGGGACAAAACAACACCGGTCCAAGGTATCCGGCAAGAAAACGACAGCACGGCGGAGGGCCCGGTTCTGCTTCCAATTTTCACCGGCAGAAGTTTAGAACGTTTTTAATCTGAAGGTTTTATTCGTTTATTCAATGATTTATTGTATTTTTGCCAAAAATCATAGCATTCATACAATATGGACAAAAACAAAAAACTGATTATAGTTATTATCATTCTGGCGGTAATTGCTGGTGGAGTTTCGTTCTTTGCTGTACATGAAGCACAGAAAAATAAGGAAATGAGCGAGTTGTTTGCTGTAGAAAAAGAGGAAATGGAGAATGAATACAGCACCTTTGCCACCCAATATGACGAGCTGCAGATTCAGATCAACAATGACTCTTTGCGGGAAAAACTGGAAAGTGAAAAACTGAAGACCCAACGTCTGCTGGAAGAATTACGTCAGGTCAAGAGCAGCAATGCCGCTGAAATCATGCGTCTGAAAAAGGAATTGAAAACAGTACGTGCCGTATTGCGTACTTATGTCATACAGATCGACTCTCTGAACCGCTTGAATGCAGAACTGACCAAAGAAAATCAGGAAGTCAAGAATAAATATTCGGCAGCAACAGCACAGATCAGCACACTTTCAAAGGAAAAGAAAAGTCTGAACGAAAAAGTTTCGCTTGCAGCGCAGCTGGATGCTACCAATATTATCGTCAATCCGATGAACAAACGGGGCAAAACTGCCAGAAAAGTGAAAGACGTCAAAAAGATCTCCATCCAGTTTACAATCGTAAAGAATATTACGGCTGAAACAGGAAACAAGACATTGTATATCCGGATCGCCAAACCGGACAATGATATTCTGACCAAAAGCGAAGCCAATACTTTTGCTTATGAAGACAGAAACATCGGCTACTCCATCAAAAAATACATCGAATATACCGGAGAAGAACAAACCGTTACGGTATACTGGAATGTGGAAGAATTCCTTCCCTCTGGAAATTACAGAGTATACATCTTTGCCGACGGAAATATGATCGGTCAAGGTTCATTCAGCATGAAATAAGATTTCGCATGAAAAGAACTGCTTTTTACCGTCTGATCTATGGAACGGTTATCTCCCTGACATTAATGGCATGTGGAGAAGACCGCTCGGGAGAATATTATGCATTGATTGCCAGCAAAACATGGATTTACGAAACCATGCAGCAGAATTATCTCTTTTATGAAGATATTCCTGCTGAAGAGAGCCTCGACTTTTTCCAGACTCCGGAGAACTTCCTGAAAAATGCAGCCTCCAGCAGGGATCAGAAAAACGGTACGTTGTTTTCTCACATTGACTCGGTGAATGTCTCCCGCTCCTTAAGCAGCAGCCCTACATTCGGATATGAAGCAGCCCTGATACGGACAGGAAGCGGAGACTACGCCATACGGGTGCTTTACACCCAGCCGGGATCTCCTGCTGAAGAAGCCGGATTAAAAAGAGGAGACTGGATCATTGCAGCCAACAACAAAAAGATAGGAAGCGGAGATTACAGCAAATATGTATCTGCACCGACTCAATCATATACCTTCACTTTAGGCAACTATAACGGAGAAGGATTCGACACACTGGGAGTTACTGAAATTCCGGCTCCCCGGTATATTGAAGAAACCAACCTGATGAAGACCAGCTTTATCACGGCCGGAAACCGGACTGCTGCCTATATTCTTTACAACAGTTTCGGCGCAGATGATACCGAAACATTGCAGAATATGTTCGTTGAGATAGCTTCCCGCCAGCCCAATGACATCATTCTTGATTTACGTTACAATCCGGGCGGATATGTCAGCACATCTCAATTGCTGAGTACTTTGCTTGCTCCCCAGAATGCCATGGGACAGACTTTTCTGAACATGACTTACAATGACAAAATTGCGAAAACGGAAAGTTATCTTTTCGAACCTTCGCTCATCCCCGGAGGAACACCTCTCGCCTACGAGAATCTATACATCATAACTTCAAACAATACGGCTTCGGCCTCTGAAATAGTCATAAACTGTCTGCGTCCTTATCTGAAAGAAAGACTTTTGCAGGTTGGTACAGCAACTTTCGGCAAGAATGTGGCACAAAGTTTATTTACCGATGAACAGAGCCCGCAACTGGAGCTGTGGCTGACAACTGCGTATCTCAGCAATGCCGAAGGATTCCAGGATTATTTTGACAACGGACTGCAGCCGGACTATGAACTCGCCGAGAACTATGCAGGAGAACTTGGAGAGCTGGGTACGGCAGAAGACATGTTGCTGGCACCTGTATTCACAAGAATGGCAACAGGAAGCTTCCCTGCCGGAGAAGATACAGCCACAGAGACAACACGTTCCAATCCGAATGTAGAGGTAACCCATTGTTCGATCAGTAAAAAGCCGAAACTGGCAAAGAATAATTTCCATTAAATTTTGGTTGCATTGACACTCTTTTCAACAAAATGCTTGGGAAGTTTGTTAGAATGTCATACATTTGCACTGTTGCATAAGCAACCAAAAGAACACAAAGACCCAATTGGCCATGAAACGAATCTTAAGCCTCATCGTTTTTACTGGCATAGCTATCGGAAGCTATGCACAGCAAGTATTGACTCTCGACAGCTGCAGAACGCTGGCCCTTGCCAACAACAAGGAATTACGCATCTCACAGGAAAAGATCAATGCAGCCCGCTATCAGAAAAAAGCGGCATTCACCAATTTTCTGCCCAAGATTGATGTCATGGGAGCGTATATGCGTACGCAGAAAGAAATCTCTCTGTTAAGTGACGAACAGAAACAGACAATCAGCAACATAGGAACAGCTACCGGAGCACAGCTGCAAGAGGCCTTGCAGCAACTGGGGGCTTCAAACCCGATGCTGGGATCTCTGCTCCAGCCTCTTGCCGGAATGATCCCCGGACTCAGTGCCGGACTTAATGGCATAGGACAAGGTATCGTGGATGCTTTTCGTACGGATACCCGAAACATGACATTAGGAACCGCTACACTGACGCAGCCGCTGTTCATGGGAGGAAAGATCATCGCCTACAACAAGATCACCAAATATGCAGAACAGCTGGCTCAATCACAACATGCCACAGGCATGCAGGATCTGATTCTAAACACAGATCAGGCTTATTGGCAGGTCATTTCTCTGGTCAATAAGAAAAAACTGGCTGAGAGTTACGTTGAACTGGTCCGCAAGCTGGATTCAGATGTAGAAAAGATGGTGGCAGAAGGAGTTGCAACCCAGGCGGACGGACTGAGCGTCAAAGTAAAAGTCAATGAAGCAGAAATGACTCTGACACAGGTGGAAAACGGCCTGAGTCTTTCCAAAATGGTGCTTTGCCAGTTATGCGGTCTGCCTTTAGACAGTGAAATAAGACTGGCAGATGAACAAATGGAGAACCTCAGCCTGCCCAACGTATATACGGAGAGCAATGTGAATACGGCCCTGGCCAACCGGGAAGAATTGCGCAGCCTGGAACTGGCTTCACAGATCTACCGGCAAAAGGTCAATGTAGTCAGAGCAGACTTTCTTCCGTCTGTTGCATTCACCGCCAATTATCTGGTCACCAATCCTTCATTAATAAACGGATTTGAAAACAAGTTCCGCGGAATGTGGGCTGCCGGAGTTGTTGTCAAGATTCCGGTTTTCCACTGGGGAGAAGGTATCTATAAGGTAAGAGCAGCCAAAGCCGAAGCCAACATTGCCCGCTATCAGCTGGAAGACGTCAGAGAGAAAGTCGAGCTTCAGGTTACTCAAAGTTCATACAAAGTAAACGAAGCGTCCAAGCGTCTGATTATGGCCGAGAAAAACATGGATAAAGCCAATGAGAACCTGCGTTACGCCAATCTCGGCTTCAAGGAAGGAGTAATTTCCACCAGTAACGTACTGGAAGCACAAACAGCTTGGCTGTCAGCTCAATCAGGAAAGATTGATGCTCAGATCGATTTAAAAATGAGTGAAGTATATTTAAACAAATCAATGGGAACTTTAAAATAACAAACAGATATGGCTGAAAAAACTCAACGCAACAATGTTTTGCTGGCTTTCATTACTTTAGTGGCCGTAGTTGCCGTAGTCAGCGCAATAGGCTTCTTTACGTTAGGAACTGAACCGGAAGTCATCCAGGGCCAGGCAGAAGCGACTGAATACCGGGTATCCAGTAAAGTACCGGGCCGGATCTTAAAATATTTCGTATCGGAAGGCGACCAGGTGAAAGCTGGTGACACGCTGGCTATTCTGGAAGCTCCGGACGTCATGGCTAAACTTTCGCAGGCACAGGCTGCGGAACAGGCAGCACAAGCACTTAACGAAAAAGCAATCAGAGGCACACGTGCCGAACAGTTGCAGGCTGCCTTTGAAATGTGGCAAAAGGCCAAAGCTGGTCTGGAGATTGCTGAAAAATCCTACAACCGCGTCAACCGTCTGTTTGAACAGGGAGTCATGACTGCCCAGAAACGCGATGAAGCCAAGGCACAATATGATGCCATGGCGGCAACCGAACGTGCAGCTCATGCTCAATACACAATGGCCAAGAATGGAGCACAACGGGAAGATAAAGCCATGGCGGCAGCACAGGTGGAACGCGCCAAAGGAGCCGTTGCCGAAGTGGCTTCCTATATTGCCGAAACCTATCTGCTGGCTTCTGCTGATGGAGAAGTAACCGAAGTGTTTCCCAAAGAAGGAGAACTGGTGGGAACCGGAGCTCCGATTATGAATATAGCCCGCCTGAACGAAATGTGGGTTACATTTAATGTACGTGAAGATTTCCTGAAGCAATTCTCCGTCGGAGGTGAAATCAAGGCTTATATCCCTGCCCTGGAAAAAGAAGCAACCTTTAAGGTTACTTATATGAAAGATCTGGGAACGTATGCTGCCTGGAAGGCAACCAAGACAACCGGACAGTATGATCTGAAAACATTCGAAGTGAAAGCCAAGCCCGTACAAGCTGTTGAAAACCTGAGACCTGGTATGTCAGCAATCTGCACGATCAATAAATAAACAGGAAATTATGTGTCTGCTCAATATTGCCAAACGAGAAGTTCTGCGCATCGCCGTCCGGCCGCTGTATCTGTTTTGCATGATTATTGCGCCGGTATTCTGTTATCTGTTCTTCACCACCCTGATGGCGAACGGACTGCCGACAGACCTGCCTGCCGGTGTTGTGGATCTGGACAATACTTCTACCACGCGAAATATTATCCGGAATCTGGATGCCTTTCAGCAGACACATATCGTAGCACACTATCCCAGTGTCATGGAAGCCCGAAAAGCTATCCAGCGGGGTGAAATTTATTCTTTTTATTATATTCCCGAAGGAACTACAGAAGCAACACTGGCCAGCCGGCAGCCTAAAGTTTCCTTTTATGTCAATTATTCCTATCTGATTGCCGGCTCGTTGCTTTACAAGGATCAGCGGACCATTTCCGAACTGGCAGCCGGAGCTGTCGGAAGGGCAACCTTGTATGCAAAGGGAGCCACGGAAGACCAGGCCATGGCCTTTCTGCAACCGATTGTCATAGATACTCACGCGCTGAATAATCCATGGCTTAACTATTCGGTTTATCTCTGCAACACGCTGTTTCCGGGTATTTTAATGTTACTTATATTCCTGACCACCATTTATACCCTGGGAGAAGAAGTGAAAAACGGAACAGGCAGAGAACTGATGCGTTTAGCTGATAATTCAATCACCAAAGTACTGATCGGGAAGCTGCTTCCACATACCCTTGTTTTCTTTGTCATTGCAGTATTCTATAATGTATATCTATATGGATATTTACATTATCCCTGCCACAGCGGAATTTTTCCGATGTTATTGGCCGGACTTTTACTGGTACTCTCCTCACAGGCCTTCGGTGTATTCCTTTTCGGCCTGTTCGGATCTTTCCGTCTGGCCTTGAGTGCCGCCTCTTTATGGGGAGTCATTTCGTTCTCCATTTCCGGATTTACATTTCCGGTTATGGCCATGCATCCGACCCTGCAGGCATTGTGTGTCCTGTTCCCTCTGCGGCATTATTACCTGCTTTATGTCAATTTTGCTTTGAACGGCTATCCGCTGATCTACGCATGGCAGGCAGTAGCAGCCTTACTTGTATTCCTGCTTCTTCCTTTCCTGGTATTAAAGAAACTGCGGACTATTCTGCTGCAATATGTTTATGTCCCCTAATAACACGATAACCTCATGAAAGAACGTTCATTCTCAGATATTATCCGAAACGGCCTGGCTGGATTATTCCACATCTTTGCCAAAGAACTGAAAGCCACGGTACGCGATGAAGGAGTACTCATCTTTTTCCTGCTGGTACCTCTAGCCTATCCGCTAGTGTATGCTTTCATTTATACCAACGAAGTGGTACGTGAAGTTCCTGCCGCAGTTGTGGATGACAACAATTCTACGCTCAGCCGGAAATATTTACGGTTAATGGATGCAAGTGCCGATGTGCAGATCCAGTCTTATTGTGCAGACATGGAAGAAGCTAAAAGTCTGATGAAAGAAAAAAAGGTATATGGCGTTATCCATATTCCAGAGAGTTTCAGCCGGGACATTTCACAAGGTCGTCAGACTCAGGTCAATATTTATTGTGATATGAGTGGTATGCTGTATTACAAAGCCATTCTGCTATCAGCGACCAATGCCTCTTTAACGGTCAATGAACAAATAAAAATCCAACGGATGGGAAATACAACCCAGCGGCAGGATGAGGTCAGCACGGCTCCCATTGAATATGAAGATATCTCTCTATTCAATCCACAGGACGGCTTTGCCAGCTTTCTGATTCCGGCCGTACTGATGCTGATTCTGCAACAGACTTTGCTGCTGGGAATCGGTATGTCTGCCGGAACGGCCCGGGAAACCAACCGCTTCAAAGATCTGGTACCGATCGGACGCCATTATGAAGGAACATTGCGTATTGTATTTGGCAAGTCTATGGCCTATTTACTGATATACATTGCGATCTCAGCATATGTTTTATGTGCTGTGCCGCAAATGTTCAGTCTGGTACAAATTGCCCAGCCTTCGACTTTGATGGCTTTCATCTTCCCTTATCTGCTGGCCTGCATTTTCTTTGCCATGACCTGCTCGATTTTCATCCATCACAGGGAAGCCTGTATGCTGGTCTATGTTTTCACGTCTATCCCGTTACTGTTTATTTCGGGTATTTCCTGGCCGGGAGCAGCAGTTCCTTCATTCTGGAAAGTATTTTCCTGGCTGTTTCCCTCAACCTTCGGAATCAATGGATTCGTACAAATCAACAATATGGGAGCGACCTTGCAGGAAGTCTTGCCGGAGTATCGGGCCTTATGGATACAAGCCGGAGTTTATTTTCTGACAACCTGTCTGGTTTACCGCCGGCAAGTCATGCTCAGCCGCCGGCATGCCCTGGAACGTCTCCAGAAGTTAAGAAGCGGAAACCTCAGCCGTCGTTTCATCTTGCCTGTAATGATCAGCATGATCTGTATCAGTATTCAGGCTGCTGTTCCGGGTCCTGCCCAAAACGGCAAGACCGATTATCGCATTACGGTCAAAAAGTCAAACGGTGATCCACAGCTCGGAGTCTTTTTGAGAATTATGGGACGCACTCAGGAATATACTGGAAATGCTCAGGGAATCATTTCTTTTCAGGAAGAAAGCAGCAACAATATCTTCCGTACGGCAAATCTTTTTTTCACCGATGATAAAAAGACTCCGGTACTGAGCTTCCGGCTGAACGAAGCAGCTCAAGATACCATTATCTATCTGGACAGTCCGGAAGACCGCAGACTGTTCAAACAAAGTGGACAACTGTATCCGATTGAAGGATATGTACTGGACAACCAGGGAAAACCCATTACAGGTGCGGTAGTCAGCATTCAGGGTACTGGAAGAAAAGCCCTGACCGATGAAATCGGACTGTTCCGTCTCGATGCGGATTTCAGCCATCCCATAACGATACGTGCCGACGGTATGGAGAACCAGTCTCTTTCTATACAGCCTTTCTTACAGAATACTTCCGAACCTTATCCGATTCGTCTGCAACCTAAAGGCTCAAACCGCATTTACACAAGCGTAGAAGAAATGCCGGAATATCCCGGAGGCATGAAAGCTTTTCAGGAATATCTGGACCGGAAAATAACCTATCCGGAAGTTCTCAAGAAAAACAAGACGGAAGGTATTGTCATCATTCAGTTTGTCGTGGAAAAAGACGGAAGTATCTCAACTCCTCACGTAGTCCGTCCGCTGGAAGCAACACTGGATACCCTGGCGCTGAAAGCAATTCAGGAAATGCCCCGGTGGGCTGCCGGCAAAGATCATGGAACTACGGTTAGATGCCGCTATTCTCTGCCTGTATCGTTTAAGGTTCCGGAAGAGAAAGTTGTTGCAACTCCGTCTTCACGGCGTAGACGGCCGGACACGGCTGACAAACCTCAACCGGTACGCCCCGTGTTCAAATTAGGATGGTTAAAGCCTCAGCCCCTGTTTATTCCTCCCCGTCCTGCCGTTATCCCGGAAAAGCTCCCTTTGAAATAAGGCAACAACATGTAATTTACCCGCATTTAAAGACATAACATGTCGTTGCTCTCATTTTATTGTCGTATCTTTGTCCGAGTATAACTGATAAAACCAAACAAAACCATGAAACGATTTTTCACCTTGCTGTTGTTGGCCATCTTTGTCACAGGCATACAGGCACAACAAAAAGTAACATTGCGGGACATCGCTCAGGGAACTTACCGGGCACAGGGTATCAGCGGACTGAAACCCATGCTGGACGGCGAGCATTACACCCAGATCAGCAGCGATCACAAACGAATTGTCAAATACTCGTTCAAGACCGGAGAAGAAGTCGGAACCCTTTTCGATGTGACCACGGCACGCGACTGCGACCTGAAGTCCTTCGATGATTATATTCTTTCTCCCGACGAAAAACTGATTCTGATCCAGACAGAAACCAAACCTATTTACCGCCATTCCTTCACTGCGGTATATTATATCTACAATGTCAAGAACAACAAGATGGAACCGCTGTCCAACAATGGTCCTCAGCAAGTTCCTCTTTTCTCTCCGGACGGTAACCAGATTGCCTTTGTACGCAACAACAACATCTATCTGGTGAAACTGCTTTTCGGCAACAGTGAATCACAAGTCACCAAAGACGGAGAATACAATCATGTACTGAATGGTATTCCAGACTGGGTGTACGAAGAAGAATTCAGCTTCAACCGGGCTTTCGACTTTAGCGCAGACAGCAAAATGATTGCTTACGTACGCTTTGATGAAAGTGCCGTTCCTATGTTCTCTTTCCCCTGGTATAAGGGACTCGCACCGGAAAAGACTTCCTATGCCACTTATCCGGGAGCATACGAATACAAATATCCGAAAGCCGGCGAAGTAAACTCCAAAGTCAGCGTACATACTTATGATATCAAGAGTCACGTTACCCGCAAAATGGATTTGCAGATAGACAGCGACGGCTATATTCCCCGCATCAAGTTTACATCTGATCCGGAAAAACTGGCAATCATGACTTTGAACCGCCATCAGAACCGTCTGGATCTGTACATGGCCAACCCACGCAGCGGCCTTTGCAAGGTAGCGATCCGTGATGAAGCAGAACAGTATATCAAAGAAAGTGCTTATTCAAACATTAAATTCTATCCGGAACACATCGTCATGATGAGCGAGAAAGACGGATACAACCATCTTTATCTGTACACCATTGCCGGAAATCTTGTAAAACAGATCACAAAAGGACAATTTGAGGTTACCTCTTTCCTGGGATGGGATCAGAAAGCCAATGTCTTTTATTATGCCAGCAACGAAGGAAGCCCGCTCCGTACTGCAATCTATAAAATAGACGGAAAAGGCAAAAAGACTAAATTATCTACCCGTACCGGAAGCAACAGTGCAATCTTCAGCACGAACCAGAAGTATTACATCAATACGTTCTCCAATATCAGCACACCGACACTGATTACCTTAAATGACAATCGGGGTAAAGAACTGACAACTTTGCTGGATAACAGCAAACTGAAAGCACAGACAGCTCAGCTGAATATGCCGCAGAAGGAATTCTTTACCTTCCGTACAAGCAGTGGTGTGGAATTGAACGGATGGATGATGAAACCTGCCAACTTTAATGCCAACAAGAAATATCCGGTCATCCTGCATCAATACAGCGGACCGGGTTCTCAGCAGGTTATTGACCGCTGGGGAATCGGAAGCTTCGGCGACGGAGGCTTGTTTGAAGCTTATATGTGTGATAAAGGATACATCATGGTTTGTGTAGACGGCCGTGGAACCGGAGGAAGAGGAGCAGCTTTCGAAAAATGTACTTACCTGCAACTGGGTGTCAAAGAAGCCGAAGATCAAGTGGAAACTGCACGCTATCTGGGTACACTGCCCTACATTGACGGTAAACGAATCGGAATCTGGGGATGGAGCTTCGGAGGATATAATACACTTATGTCAATGAGTGACGGAAGCGGCGCCTTCAAGGCCGGAGTAGCTATCGCAGCACCCAGCGACTGGCGCTTCTACGATACTGTATATACAGAACGTTTCATGCGCACTCCGAAAGAAAATGCTGAAGGTTACGACGCCGGATCTGCCATCAAACGTGCTCCGCAACTGAAAGGAAGCCTGTTGCTGATCCATGGTACAGCCGATGACAATGTACATTATCAGAACTGTGCTGAATACAGTGAGGCGCTGGTACAGGCAGGTATCCAGTTTGACATGCAGGTGTACACGAACCGTAATCATGGTATCTTCGGCGGAAAAACCCGAGAACACCTGATGAACCGGGTAGCCAACTTCTTCATCCAGAATCTTTAAACCTCTTTATTCTGAAAGGCATGGAACACGTTAAGAAACCGGAATGGCTGAAGATCAGCATTGGTACCAACGAACGGTATACGGAAACCAAGAAAGTTGTAGACACCCATAAACTGCATACAATCTGCAGCAGCGGACGTTGCCCGAATCTTGGAGAATGCTGGGGAAAAGGAACCGCCACATTTATGATTGGTGGAGAAATCTGCACCCGGTCCTGCAAGTTCTGTAACACCCGGACTGGAAAACCTCTGCCACTGGATCCGCAGGAACCAGAAAGAGTGGCTGATTCCATCCGGCTTATGAAACTGAATCATGCCGTAGTTACTTCCGTAGACCGGGATGACCTGGAAGATTTGGGTGCTTCCCATTGGGCACGTACTATTGCCGCCATCAAACAAACCAATCCGGACACAACACTGGAAGCACTGATCCCCGACTTTCAGGGAAGAGCGGAACTGATCAGACTGGTTACAGATGCCCGGCCGAATATTCTTTCGCACAACATGGAAACTGTGCGAAGAATCAGCCCGCTGGTACGAAGTGCAGCCCGTTATGACACAAGCCTGAAAGTAATCCGACAAATTGCCGAAAGTGGCATCACTGCCAAATCAGGAATTATGGTCGGACTTGGAGAAACGGTTGAGGAAGTAGAAGAAACCATGGATGATCTGCTGGCAAACGGTTGCAAGATCCTGACTATCGGCCAATATCTGCAACCCAGCCGAAACCATTATCCGGTGGCGGAATATGTCACTCCGGAACAATTCCAGGCCTATAAAGAAACAGGACTCTCTAAAGGATTTGAAGTTGTGGAAAGCGGTCCTCTGGTCCGTTCTTCCTATCATGCAGAGAAACATTTCCTGAAGATCAACAAATAGTGTCTGCAAAATCGGACACTTCTGACAACAGATTCGGATAATCCGGAGAAGCAGTCTCCCAACTGCAAAATTTCCAGATTATCCGAATTGTTTTTATCACTTTTCATAAACAAACAAGCTTTTCCTGTTGTTACATTCATAAAAGGAAAAACGAATGGAATTTTTATTGAAGCATAAAGACAAAATCGTATCTTTTGGCCTGTTGCCAACCATCATAACGCTGATCGGTCTGCATTTTTTCCCTACAACAGAAATGCTGGGAGTCGGACTGGTTATCAGTATTACAGCTCTTCTATACGATATTTTTCACCTGAAAGGATTGAATTTCTTTTTGCTTCAAGGAACCATCGGTATCGGCTTATGCTTCTTCTTAAGAGTATTTTATGGCTATCAGTATGTTCCTCTGAATGGAATAACTCCTGCATTGGAATTCATGCTACTGATCTTTGCCTTCATTCACGTCATTGCCCCCGATATCTATTTTTTCTTGCTCAAGAAACTACGGCTTACTTCCCGGTTCTCTTACATACTGGAAGCCAGAATTATATTCGCGTTGTCTGCCATCCATCTGATTATTCTGCAAATCATGATCTCCCGTCATGCACCGCTCAGCGAAAACTGGAGATTCTTTATGGGAAATGTAATTCCTGTATCTATTTATATTCTCTGCCTGATTGCAAATATTACCGGTATCCGGATGGCTGCCAAATACGATATACTGAAAATTGTCATTCGCATCGCACCTTTATGCTGTGACAAACTGCTTTTGGTACGCCGTGAAGACAATAAATGGGACCTGCCAGTGATCCGTACTTACAACGGAGCTTTAAGAAAGGCTGATTCGTTTGCAGAACAATTAGTGGAAGACTTTCTGCATTACAAAAAAAGAATCCCCCTGATGATGGTCCAGTCGTACACGGCACCTCATCCCAATCCCGACTGTTTTCCATTAAAGACACAGCTGTATATCCTGCCGGTAGAAAATATTTCCGACGTCACGGTTCCCGGAGGAGAATATGTTCCGATTGATAAAATAATGGAAGAAAGTTTTCCCAAGGCAGAACGCCTCTATAAAGAACTGCTTCAAATCTGGATGGTCAGCGACGTCTGGAAAGAAATGGGCACCCCACCGGTGATAAAGAAAAAACTACGCTGATCCGATTCCGGTAAACCATTTTTTCTGCATTACCGGAATCCAAACTTCTGCTCTCCCTTATTTGTATAACAAAAAGATACAAGGAATCTTGCTCAGATCAGGCAAAGCTGTACCCTTCCATTCCTTGACCGTACGCGTCTTGATATACTCTCCCTCACAAGTTATATTGGCTGCGATACACAATTTGGTCTGTGGTCGGCAAGCCTTCAGAATATCATCCAGCATCTTATGATTCCGGTAAGGAGTTTCAATGAAAAGCTGCGTCTGATGTTCCGAATAAATCCGCCCTTCAAGTTCTTTCAGCCGCTTGGAACGTTCATTCGGTTCAATTGGCAGATAACCGTGAAAAGCAAAACTCTGTCCGTTGAATCCCGAAGCCATTACGGAAAGAATGATGGAAGAGGGCCCTACCAGCGGAACAACCTTCAGATTCCTGCGCTGGGCAATAGCCACAACATCTGCTCCCGGGTCAGCTACGGCCGGACAACCAGCTTCTGAAATCACGCCCATGGAATGACCTTCCGCCAAAGGATTCAGATATCCCGAAATATCTTCCGGTGAAGTATGCTTGTTCAGCGGATAAAAAGAAAGAGTATCAATGTCAATTTCCCGATCTACCTTTTTCAGAAAACGACGTGCCGAACGGACATCTTCCACAATAAAATGCTTGATTTCACGAATGATACCGGCATTATAAGCCGGCAAGACTTTGTCAATGGCCGTATCGCCCAGTGTCACGGGCAACAAATATAAGGCTGTTTCCATAAAGAATTCTTTAGACTATGTTTAATCAGGGATTAAAATCCATTTCCTGCAACAAGGTGTGGCAGTCTTTCCGCTGAAGCAACTGCTGCACAGTTACCTCCTTATGCTGCGACATATAAGCATCCACCAGCTGTACTCCCATCCATGTTCCCAGGAACGGAGGAACTTTCTTTCCGCCAAAAATCACACTCGGATCAGGATGTGTATAAGCACGGATCAGCATGGGATCAGTAGAAGACAAGTGATTCCGTTCCTTCATCCATTCCCAGATACTGGAAATATTCTTCTGACACCATTCCGTTTCTTTTGCCGTATAGTTCAGCAACTTTCCGCTTTCCGTATCATAATTCAGAATCTTATCCATCACCCAGGCCACTTTGCCATGGTAAATCATGATATCAAACAATGTGCGATTACCTTCTTCCCAGGGAAAGGGATATTGGCTGTAAAGATAGGACATCAGACAATCGGGCACAATACAATCAGGATTCATCGCCCGAAGCTGATAATTGTAATAATAGCGTTTGTAAAGGGGATAATCCGCTCCCATATACTTGTCGATGCTGAAGCCCAGCAGACTGTCGCCTACCACCACCGACTGATTTAAAGCCGAGACTTGCGAATATACCTGAGGAATCACGAGATCAGGCAGTTCTTTCTTCAACTTCCGAAAGCCTTCGGTCAGTCCCTTCTCGATATCCTTCATATCCTTGAACTTCACAAGTGTGGCATCTTCCATGATCCGTTGCAGGATGGAATCAGAATAATATGCACACAACCGCTCGTTGATATCCGTATCTTTTGCTCTTCCGATGTCAAGCACTCTTTCAATCAGCAGCTTGGTGGCCTGCGGACATTCGGTACTCATTTTCTGCAAGGCCGAGAAACTGTTCAAGGCAAAAGCTTCATACTGCAGGCGGTCGTAACGGATCACCTTGATATCCACATCAGACAAAGCATCGTCTTTCTGCCCGCCGGAATGGCAGGCAGAAAGTGTCAGAATGCTTATCAATATGAATATCCATCTACGCATGAATACGCTGATTATCCGTAGATGATGTTACCGTTTTCGTCTTTGTATTCATCCAGTCCCTTTTCATAAGTTGCCATGGCACGCAAGCTCATACCAACGCTGGAGAAACCTCCGTCGTGGAACAGGTTCTGCATGGTCACCTTACGGGTCAGGTCAGAAAACATCACGATACAGTAGTCTGCACATTCGTCAGCAGAAGCATTACCCAGCGGAGACATACGGTTGGCAAAGTCAAACAGCTTGTCCATACCCTTTACTCCTGAACCGGCAGTGGTCATGGTCGGTGACTGAGAAATCGTATTGATACGAACATGATGTTCACGTCCGTAAATATATCCGAAGCTACGTGCAATAGATTCCAGCAAAGCCTTTGCATCAGCCATATCGTTATAACCATAGAATGTACGCTGTGCAGCAACATAGCTCAAAGCAACGATAGAACCGTATTCATTGATTGCATCCAGCTTCTTGGCTGACTGGATCATTTTATGGAATGAAACAGCAGAAATATCCAAAGTTTTGCTCAACATGTCATAATCCAGGTTGTCATAAGTACGTTTCTTACGAACGTTCGGAGACATACCGATTGAGTGCAGAACGAAGTCAATCTTTCCTCCCAGCACTTCCATTGAACGCTTAAATACATTTTCCAGATCTTCCACAGAAGTAGCATCAGCCGGAATCACTTCGCAGTTCAGCTTCTCTGCCAATGCAGAAACCTCACCCATACGTACTGCCACAGGGGTATTGGACAATGTAATCATGGCACCTTCTTCAACAGCTTTTTCTGCCACTTTCCAGGCAATTGACTGTTCGTTCAATGCACCAAAAACAATACCTCTTTTACCTTTTAGCAAATTATAACTCATACTTATTTTAATTATATATTCGCCACAAAGATACAAACAAATCCTTAAACACAGGCTTTTTCTTCCATGAAATATTTTGAACTCCATCAAAATGAGAGAGTAAAAAAAGAATTCGGCGTTTACATGAAAACGTCGAAGCCTTTTCATGCAAACGCCGAATTCTTTTTTAAAAAGCCCGAGGCCTTTTTATCCCAGGAATGAGATCAGCACACCGGCAGCCACGGCTGATCCGATGACACCCGAAATGTTGCTTGCCATACAATACTGGAGCACATGGTTCTTCGGGTCGTATTTCAAGGCAATCTCATTAGCCACGCGGCTGGCCATCGGCACAGCGCTCAAGCCTGTTGCACCGATCAGCGGATTGATCTTCTTCTTTGTAAAGAGATTGAATATCTTGACAAACAGGATACCGCCGGAAATAGACAGTGCAAATGCCAGGAAACCGCCGATCACGATACCGATGGTTGTCCAGTTCAGGAAAGCATCAGTCGTCATGGTTGCACCGACAGAGATGCCCAGGAAGATCGTTGCTGCATTCATAATGCTGTTGGAAGCCGCATCAAACAGGCGGGAAGTATTGGATCCGATTTCTTTCACCAGATTACCGAACATCAGCATACCGATCAAAGGCACGGCGCTCGGTACGAACAGAGCAACAATGGTAGTCACGACAATCGGGAACAGAATCTTCAGCACCCGCAGATTCTTGATCTCAGTTGTTGAAGGATATTTCTTTTCCTGCTCCTTCATATTGATGGAAAGTTCCTTCTTGGTACACCAGAGACGGACAACCAGCGGAATGATAACCGGCACCAGAGCCATGTACGAATAAGCTGCAATGGCGATCGGGCCCAGCAGATGAGGAGCCAGCTTGATGGTAGTAAAGATCGCAGTCGGGCCGTCGGCACCACCGATAATACCCAGTGAAGCTGCTTCCTTGGGAGTGAATCCCATCAGAATGGCCACGAGCAATACGGCGAAAATACCCAGCTGGGCTGCCGCACCGAAAATAGAAAGGCGGAGATTGCGGAGCATCGGACCGAAATCTGTCAGTGCACCGACTCCCATAAAGATAATAGGCGGAAGGAATCCCGTCTTGATCAGCATGTAATAAATGAAGTTCATCAGTCCCAGTTCGTGGGCAATTTCATGCAACGGCATTTCCCAGACGTTCTTCATCACACCGTTAACCATCACCATGCCGTTCTCGTCAGCCTGTATCACGCCCATGTCACCGCCGGGGAAGTTGGCCAGCAACACGCCGAAAGCAATCGGTACAAGCAACAGAGGCTCGTATTGCTTCTTGATTCCCAGATACAGCAAAATAAACGCAATGGCATACATGATGAGGAACCGCGGATCGGCAACAATGTTGCTGAACGCAGTCATATCATATAATCTTGCAAATATATCTTCCATTATAATATTTTCATTAAAACGTCATCTTCTGATACGGCATCGCCGGAATTCACACAAATGGCGGTCACTGTTCCGCTAAACTCAGCCCGAACGGCATTGTAGGTCTTCATGGCTTCCACATAGCAGAGCACATCACCCTGGTTGACTTTGTCGCCGACCTTCAGCGGAGTTTCCTGGGCTCCCTTGGTCAGGAAGAACTTGCCTTCCAGCGGAGAAAGCACTTCTTTTCCTTCGCCCGAAGCCACCGGCGCAGCCGACTGGGCCGGAGTTGCTCCCTGAGCTGTTGCCAGGGTAGCCGGATTGACATCGCCGAATGCAACCGTCACGCGGTATGCCTGACCGTTCACGTCAACCGTAAGCACCTTAGTCGTATCGTTAGCCATATGGACTTCTTCCTTGGCAGCACGGCGCTTCTGCACATCTTCCAGGAAGTCAGCCTTTGCCTTTCCACTCTTGTAAGCCTCATACTGTGCCGGATGCATGGCATATTCGAAGAGTTCTTCGTCGTCCTGTCCGGTTTCCCATTTCTTCTCCCACATCATCTGACGATACTTTTCCAACTGATCAGGATAGTTGTCCTGAGGATTGCCGGTGAAGAACTTGCGGCCTTCGCGTTCTGCCTTTTCCACGATTTCCGGAGCCAGTTTGCCCGGCAGCTGACCGGCCTTGCCCAGAATCATATCCCAGATATCATCGGCAATCATTCCCCAGCGTTCCTTACCCTTTTCCATCTGGATGACATTCATCATGGCCAGATTCTTCACATACTGGCTGAACGGAGTAACCAGACAGGGATAACCAACCCGCGGCCATACGTAAGCTACCTCATCGAACAGCTTGATCAACAGTTCATCCTGTGTCATGAACGGCAGGTTACGTTTAGCCTTGTACTTATTGATAGATTCCAGATTCGTTTCCAGATCGGCCATCAGACTACCCATCATACCGCCCGGAAGTCCCGGTCCGATCAGCAGGGAGTTCATCAGACGATTTTTCGGACTGATATACAATCCCAGGAAGTCGTCCATAAATTCCTGAATCATGGAGCGTACCTTCATGTAAGCCTGCATGTTGATTTCAGGCACTTTGAAGCCTGCATCCTTCAGCATGGCCTGCACGCTGATTACGTCTGCATGTCCGGTTCCCCATGACAGCGGTTCCATACCTACATCCACGTAGTCGCAACCTGCCTTGCATACTTCCAGAATGGAAGCCATATTGAAACCGGGACCAGCGTGAGAGTGATACTGGATGACAATGTCTTTTTTCAGTTGTTTGATGCCAGCCACAATCTTGCCCAGGAACACCGGGCGTCCGATTCCGGCCATATCCTTGATACAGATTTCATCACAGCCGGCTTCAATCAGCTGCTTGGCCATATTCAGATAATATTCAACAGTATGGATCGGTGAATAAGTGATGCAAAGACAGCACTGGGAAATCATTCCGGCATCATGCGCATAACCGATAGAAGGAATAATGTTACGGACATCGTTCAGTCCGCAGAATGTACGGGTAATATCTGTACCCTGAGCTTTCTTGACTTTATAGAACAGTTTACGGACGTCGGCCGGAACCGGGCTCATACGCAGACCGTTCAGTGCACGGTCAAGCATGTGCGTCTGAATTCCTGCTTCGTGAAAAGGTTTGGTCCACTCACGCACCGCACGGTTCGGATTTTCCCCGAATAAAAGATTAACTTGTTCAAAACCACCCCCGTTTGTTTCTACACGGGCAAAACAGCCCATTTCAATAATGGCCGGAGCCACTTTTACCAGCTGGTCTACACGAGGAACATACTTTCCGGCACTCTGCCACATGTCACGAAAGACCAGGCTAAACTTTACTTCTTTTTCCATTGTAGTAAGTAATGTGTTTTTCTAATTTTCAGAATTGTTATAATTTCTCGATCTTGATAACCTGGCCCTTGCCTGCCGTAAGAATATTCACAGCCGACTTGATGGCATCCATTGCTCCGGCATCCGTAGAAGGACCGCTGGCAGCAGGTTTCTTTTTCACTTCTTCTTCAGGGGCAATCTTATTGACCACCTTAATCAGAAACTGACTCAACCAGATTACAATAAGGAGAATCACAAAGACAGTAGCCATACCGACCACCATCAGCATCAATCCTGTTCCAATGTTTTCCATGTTATTATATGCTATAATTCAGTTCAAAACTAAAAAATCGCCCAAAATTAAAGAATTCGAACTATATTTTGTTATAATTCGCGTTAAAAAAGAAATATTTCATCACAGAAAGAGTTCTGCCGGAACTTTCCGTTTCTTCTCTGCCACAGACGGGTCGGCCGGATAGCCCAGAGGAATCAAAGCTACAGGTTCAAGGTTTTCAGGCAACTGCATCACTTCCCGACAACGGGGAACATCAAAGTTACAAACCCAGCAGGTGCCGAGTCCCTGTTCCGCTGCTGCCAGGCAAAGATGTTCGACGGCTATGCCCAGATCGATGTCAGCATGATCTTTTCCATCCGACTTCCGGTGCCATGATTCCTCATGGTTGGCACAAGCCACAATGATACACGGAACTGTCTGTATCCATTCGCGGGGATAGGCTGTTTTCAGAGCTGCCAGACGTTCCGGATCGGTAACAACGGCAAATCGCCAGGGTTGATAATTGACGGCAGAAGGAGCCATACGGACACATTCAAATATATAATCCAACTTTTCCGGTTCAACCAACCGGTCTGTGTAATTGCGTACGGAATAACGTGCGCGGGTTAATTCAAGGAAATTCATACGTAAAAGTTTTAGATTCGCCTGCAAAAGTAACAAAGTTTGTTATACCTTTGCGGTCACAAAAACAGAATTTTATGAAGAAGCTTGTGATATTCGATCTGGATGGTACGCTGCTGAATACCATCGCCGACCTGGCTGCCGCCACCAACCACGCCCTGCAACATTACGGCTATCCTACCCATGACACCGATGCTTACCGCTATTTCGTAGGCAACGGCATCAACAAACTGTTCGAACGCGCCCTGCCCGAAACAGAACGGACAGAAGCCAATGTCCTGAAGATCCGTTCGCAGTTTATACCTTATTATAATATACACAATGCAGACCTCAGCCGGCCTTATCCGGGAATTGAGCAGGTGCTGCACACCTTGCAGGCAAACCAGATTCTGATCGGAGTGGCTTCCAACAAATACCAGGCAGCTACCAGCAAACTGATTGCACAATATTTCCCGGACATCCAGTTTGTTGAAGTGCTGGGCCAGCGGGAAGGAGTTCCAGCCAAACCGGATCCGCAGGCCGTACTGGAAATTATGGAAAAAGCCGATGTGTCCCGGGAAGACGTAGCCTACATCGGTGATTCCTGCGTGGACATGGAAACCGGAAAGAATGCCGGAGTAACAACCATTGGAGCAAGTTGGGGATTCCGTCCGCGTACCGAACTGGAAGCATACAACCCCGACTTCATCGCTGACGAAGCCTGTGACATTCTCCGTTTTCTGGGAATACCTGAGGAATAAATGCATTGCAACAGGTTGAATTTAACAATTTATTACGCAGTATTTCATTCAAATTCCATTTACTAGACAAAGAATGAAGTTTAATGATAAATAACGTGACGTATGAAAACCTGTTCTAAACTAACTCAATGGATCGTCGGGCTAACCGCATGCTGCTGTGCTTTCGGCTTTCAGTCATGCAAAGAAGACAATTACTCGTATTATGTATTACCATATCCCAATGCACTGGTAACGGTCAAGCCTCAGCAAGACAACTCCTTCTACCTGCAACTGGATGACAGCACCACGTTGCTTCCTACCAATCTGGCCACTTCCCCATTCGGAGAAAAGGAAGTGCGGGCACTGGTCAACTATGTTGAGACCGACGAGGCACACGGCAATTACAGCAAGGCCGTACACATCAACTGGATAGACAGTATCCTGACCAAACCGATCGCTCCCCTGCTGGGTTCAGACAACGATGCCGTATATGGAACCGACCCGGTAGAAATAGTCAACGACTGGGTTACTTTGGCAGAAGACGGCTATTTAACCCTCCGTTTCCGCACTCTGAGAAGCGACATGGGAAAGGCACACTTTGTCAATCTGCTCCACGTTCCGGAAGCTGACAATCCGTATGTCGTAGAATTCCGTCATAACGCCTATGGCGATGTATACGGCAGAGAAGCAGATGCTTTGGTAGCCTTCAACCTGGACCGCCTGCCGGACACCGAAGGAAAGACCGTGAAACTTACATTAAAATGGAACTCTTTCAGCGGGGAAAAATCAGCAGAATTTGATTATTGCACACGCAAGTCGGTATCGGCTTCTTCCAGTTCTGCCGCAGCAGTAAGAAGCAGTATTCCCTTAAAATAAATTCAAGAGATTTTCCGGATTTGTCCGGGAAGTAAACTCCGTTGTTTCAACAAGGCTGTTTCCGCTCAGGTGGAAGCAGCCTTCTTCGCAAACGGGCAGGCACACCACCCTCACAACTTCCGCAAAGGAATCCGGGAGTTGTCTTAATACAGAATTACTTTACACCGTTTTAACAATTAAAAGATTAAAATGGG